>ERZ1673786.9-NODE-9-length-179335-cov-23.094768_pt1 | contig 179335 bp, 157 predicted proteins | sample MGYA00580130_ERZ1673786 | MGnify/ENA primary metagenome ERZ1673786 (study PRJEB41219, sample SAMN04549644) | soil metagenome | isolation source: soil | place: USA: Georgia, Sapelo Island Microbial Observatory | collected 2009-05-20 ...
CACCATGGAATAGACGAATATTTAGAAGTTAAGTATATTTCGATGGGTGTTTAAACGGTTCTAATGCAAAAGGAAGACAAATAGATAAGAAGCAGATTCATCCGTTTAGGGCAGCAGCCTGAACAGCTTTTCTGCACATTTTTGGCATAGCAGCCCTTGATGAATCTGCTTTTTTATTCATTTTTACAAATTGGACGGAAAAGGAATTTTCCTTATTTAAGTGCAGTCGCCGAAAGATGTCTTGTAAAAAATTTTTAATAGACGATGCGAAGAATGAAACATAAATTGATGTGGGGTCATACTTGGGCTTCCTCGAATTCGAGTCAGCGGTCTACAATACATTGAATGGAAAAATGAATGTACAACAATTAAAACATAGCAAGTGATAGACCAATATTTACAGCTTTTGAAGCAATAACGACTCATAAATTCGAATGCGCTGCAGCTGCAAGCGCTGCCTGCCCGAGACTAATGCCGCCGTCGTTAGGCGGAACTTCTTCACCGACCCAGATATGCATATCGCTTTCAAAAAATAACTCTTTCAAATCAGCTAACAAAAGCGAATTTTGAAATACGCCGCCGGACAACACAACAGTGTCAATTTCATAGGCTGCTCCTAAAGAACGAACACTTCTAAATATGCCTTCTGCGACGCTTCGATGAAATGCGCGAGCAATCACCGCTGCATCTTTTCCTTTTAGACGGTCTTCTGCCATTTCCTTTAAAAAAGGACGGTAGTCTAGCTCTTTTCCATTCCACGGGAAAGAATATACCTTCTCTAATGGAGCTGTACGTGCTAAATGCTCCAGCCAAATGGCTGCCTGTCCTTCAAATGAGATAGGACCGGTAAATCCTAAAAGGGCAGCTGCTGCATCAAACAAACGGCCGACGGACGTTGTTGGAAAGGTGCGCAATTGTTTTTCTACCATCTTCACTGCCGTGAAAAATCGTTCAGGAAACGAAAGCTGCTTGCCGACATTTATTGCCCATTTCGGATCATCCACAAAGAAACCAGCCAGCGCTTGAAGCGGCATGCGTGCCGCCGCATCTCCGCCGGGAAGCATGGCGTAACGAAGATGTCCGCGCCGTTTTAGACCTTCCGCAGCGCTTCCGACAAACAGCTCGCCGCCCCAGATCGCTCCATCGTCGCCAAAACCTGTTCCATCAAACGCCACTCCGATCACCCGTTTGTCCAATGCATTTCGCTCCGCCAGCACGGACGCCACATGAGCGCGGTGGTGCTGGATGCCAATATGTTGATAAGCTTCTAGATTGTGGGCAAAGGTGGTAGATTGGTAGTCGGGATGAAGATCGTACGCCACAATCGTTTCTTGCAATCGAACATCATACATCGACAAAAGATCATGGACCGTTTGCTCAAATGACATATATGCTTCGTATTTTATCAAATCTCCTAAATGCTGGCTCATGATCGCCTGTCCGTTGACCACTAATGTAATGGTATTTTTTAGGTCAGCTCCAACCGCAAGAACAGGCCGATCACTGGGCAATTGGGCAGCAGGAAGTGGCGCATACCCCCGCGCCCGCCGAAGTACAGTAGGGCCAAATGGGCTGACGCGAACGACGGAATCATCGACGCGGCGGGCAATAGGGCGCTCCCCAATAAGCCATGCGTCCGCGATGCCTTCAAGTGCCTTGATCGCTTCTTCATCATCATAGATGATCGGTTCACTGGAACGGTTAGCACTTGTCATTACAAGCACTTCTGGTGCGTCGAAATGAAACAGCAAATGGTGGAGAGGGGTGTATGGAAGCATTACTCCTAAATCGGAATTATCAGGAGCAATTCCCGGCAGCAATCGGCGAGCCTGTGCCAACACGATGGGTCGGGCGGAAGATGTAAGGAGATTTTCTTCTTCCGAACATATATCGATAAACGACCTTGCTGTCTCGAGATCTTTTACCATTAAGGCAAACGGCTTTTCCCCGCGTCGCTTCCGCCTTCTAAGCTCCCATACCGCTTCTTCGTTTTCAGCATCACACGCCAAAAGATAGCCGCCAAGCCCCTTGATCGCAACGATGCGCCCAGAACGAAGGAGCTCGGCCGTTTTTTTGATCGCTTTTTCATCACCATGTATTTCTCCATCCTGTCCCTGCACATGATAATGAGGACCGCAATCGGGGCAAGCAGTTGGCTGCGCATGAAACCGTCGATCCGCCGGATCATAATATTCCGCTGAACAAGCCGGACACATAGACCACATATGCATTGTCGTATAAGGCCGGTCATACGGCAGCCGCTCAATGACCGTATATCGTGGACCGCAATCCGTGCAATTGATGTATGGATAAAGGAATCGGCGGTTAGCTGGATCAAACAATTCTGACAAGCATTTCGGACAAACCGCAAGATCAGCAGGAATTTGCACTGTCGGCCGATTATGGAGCGTGCTGGCCAAAATTTCGAAATCAGCTGCTTCTTGTACAGGCGCATCTTTAATTTCCAAATTGGTTATTTTAGCTGAGGAAGGGTAACGATCTGTAATGTCTTGAACAAATTGTTGAATGGCATCTGCGTCCCCTTCCACATGAATCTCCACGCCGCTTTCTCCATTGCGCACCCATCCGCTGAGCTTCCACCGCTTTGCTTTACGAAAGACAAAAGGACGAAAACCGACCCCTTGCACAACACCATATATGCAAATACGCTGCGCTACTTTCATGATGAATCACCTGCTTTCGTTATAAAACGGGAGATTTTGGAGCTTTCGAACAGATAAATAGAGCTCAGTGGACCGTCCGAACTTTGAATAAGAAAACATTGTCCGTTGAACTTGATGCGCTGGCGTTTAGCTTTGTTCTCGCATTCTGAAGTGAAGGCGTATACATAACAGAACTTTTCATGTCGACATATTCCACTTTCTATCCGTTTATTTTGCACGTATCTTACCTAAAGAGAAGAGAGGGGGCGCCCGTTTAAGATAACGGCTTCTCCTCCTTTGCGGACGGCAATGCAACCATGCATCCGCGGCCGGAAACTCCTATTTGAATGACCTGTCCGTCTTCTACTAAGACTGGAACAGTACCTCCACCCGTCAAAACAACAAGCTGCTTCAATGCCGCTTTGTCTTCTTCGACATCATACTCGACAAATTCTTTTCCGTCCCATAATAAACTTTCCCGCAATTCCTTCGTGTAAGGACATCCTTTCGCACCATAAAGCTCCAGCATTATTTCTCATCCTCCAAAGAGATGATTTATTATTAAGCATTTTCATGATTGATTAACAGATGCGAGGCAACGGATCGCCAATCAGCATATCGATCAAGCGTGTACCTCCATATTGAGAACGTGCTAAAACTGCTTTTTTTGGTTCTGCTTGTATTTCACCAATGCGCTTCGCATTCTCCCCGCCCGGCATGCTTCTTAGTGTTTTTAATGCGATATCGGCGTATTCAGGCGAAATGACGGCAAGAAACTGCCCTTCATTGGCAATATGAAGGGGATCCAATCCTAAAATTTCGCAGGCACCGCGCACTGCCGGGCGAACTGGAAGCGCCTCTTCATCGAGTATAACAGCTACTTGAGCGTCTCTTGCCAATTCGTTTAATGCCGTAGCTACGCCGCCTCGGGTTGGATCGCGCAGCCATCTAAGCCCCGGCGCCGCCGCCTCAATAAGTGCCGATACGAACGGCCAAACCGCCCGAGTATCGGAAGTAAGGTCAGCTTCTAAATCCAACTCCCCTCTAGCCAAGAGAACGGTAATCCCATGATCACCAATTGCACCAGACAAAATGACATGATCACCCGGTTGCACGTTTCTGGATGAAAGAGAAACGCGCGGATCGGTAAGGCCGATACCGGCTGTCGTGATGTACAGACCGTCCGCTTTTCCGTGCTCCACTACTTTCGTATCTCCCCCGACCACAGGCACTCCGACACGTTGAGCTGCCTTGGCAATAGCCGCCACTTCCCGTTCCAACTCCGACGTTGCCAATCCCGCTTCGATAATAAGTGTTGTCACTAAAGCCAACGGCTTTGCTCCCCCCATAGCCAAGTCGTTTATAGTCCCGTTGACGGCAAGTTCGCCGATAGATCCCCCTGGGAAGACGAGTGGATTGACAACAAAGCTGTCTGCAGTAAACGCCAATCGGCTCCCATTTGCCTCAACATATGCCGCATCATTTAATTCTGCTGGCTTGTCCCCCGTCATATAGGGAACCAACAGTCCTTCGATCAGTCTTCTGCTGGCTTTCCCGCCAGCGCCATGAGCCAATTCGATATAAGAATCAGTAAAATTCACTTTAGCTGTCTTCATGCTTGTTCCTTCCTTTCTTCCTGATGCAACGATTAATTAAGAAGTTCAGTGAGCGTCTCCCAAATCATATAACGTCTGAAAAATAAGCTGATAAACCCTGCCACTGCCCGATTCGAAAACGCATTGTATTTCGCCTAACAGGGAAAACAATCTATATAATTTCCTCTTTTTTTATTCACCCACTGCTTCTTGCAAATGAACGTAATGATAATAGGCGGCGCATGCCCCTTCTGACGACACCATAAGAGCTCCCACTGGATGTTCCGGAGTGCATTCTTTGCCAAACAGCTGACATTGATGCGGTTTCAATATACCTTTTAATACTTGTCCGCAAGGCGCCATTTGCGGATCACTCACACGAGCTCCCTCGACTTGGAAACGAACTTCCGCATCCCACTTGGCGAATTCAGGCCGCAATTTGAGCGCAGACTGCTGAATAGCCCCAAGTCCCCTCCATTCAAAAAGAGAGCGGACTTCAAAAACTTCTTTCATTACATCAAGTGCAGACATATTTCCTTCGTAAGGAACGACGCGGCTATATTGATTTTCTACTTCAAACCGCCCCTCGCGCATTTGTTTTACAAGCATGAGGATCGATTGCAGTAAATCGAGCGGTTCAAAACCGGAGATAATTATCGGTTTTTGGTATTTTTTTGCGATGCTTTCATAAGGACGGGCGCCGATTACAGATGAAACATGACCAGGTCCGATAAACCCATCAATGCGCATATCCGGAGAATCCAATATTGCCTGCATTGCCGGTATAATTAGGACGTGATTGGAAAATACAGAGAAATTGGGCACATCCAATTCACGTGCGCGCATGAGCGTCAATGCTGTTGATGGGGCGGTAGTTTCAAAGCCAATCGCGAACAGCACAACTTGCCGGTCAGGATTCTTCATCGCTATGTTTAAAGCATCTAAAGGGGAGTACACCATACGTATATCAGCCCCTTTAGCTTTTAGTTCGAGAGGCGTTCCATGTTTCCCGGGAACGCGCATTACATCACCGAATGCGGTAAAAATGACGTTCTGCTGCTTGGCAATCGAAAGTCCATTGTCCATACGTCCCATTGGAAGAATACAGACAGGGCATCCCGGTCCATGGACAAGCTCAATGTTTTCAGGCAGCAGATTCTGCAATCCAAATCGAAAAATCGAAAAGGTATGTCCTCCGCAAACCTCCATAAAACGATAGTGATAATCTGGATCGACGAGACGGTGGATTTCTTCCGATATTTTGCGGATTAATTCCGGATTGCGAAACTCGTCAACATATTTCATCGTCGTCATTAAACTGCACCTCCTAAAATTAGATCAACAACGACTGCCTGCATGCATATCGTCTTTTTCGGAACGGGTTTTGATTGACCAATCATATGCCTTTTGTTGCCTTAAGTCTCCAGCGCTGTGTATTAACATGTTTAAACTTTTTCGTTATCAAATTGGTAACCTTGTACTTCCTCGATCGCTTCATCCGATTCATTTAACATGCTTAGCAAATTCAATTGTTCATTTGCTTGTTCTTCACTGATTTTGCTCATCGCAAATCCCACATGAATAAGCACCCAATCTCCAAGAAGGAGATGTTCATTTTTTAATAAGTCAATGTTAATTTTGCGGCGCACACCGCAAACATTCACCACAGCATAATGGCGGTCACCATCTAACATTTCTACAATTTGGCCTGGAATAGCTAAACACATAGATGAATCGCTCCCCCCGATTTGCAATAAATATGAAAATTTAGATATTTTATTGTCCGTAAAGAAAACTAGAAGTTCATTCGAACACTGAAACTTTTGTTAAAGATTCTTTAGAACAATCATGTAAATTCAAGGCGCCAAATGATCACGCGGTTATTTCCTGAATCAGCAATTGCCAGACGATTTTGATGACACCAAATCCCGTACGGCCAGCAAAGTGAATCCCTTGTTACGGCTTTCCAGCGATTTTCTCCCATTCCTTCGAAATCTGCTTGGCCAATAACATACGAAGCAGGATGATACGCTCCTTTTCGCGGCGACTCAGTAAAAAGAAGGATGCGGTTGTTTGCCGTGTCAGCCACCGCTAGCAAATTGTCGTATTGTGCGATTCCGTAAGGAAACCGGAAGCGCCGGGGTCCTTGCGGTACATGTGGAAGTTCAAATGACTGAGTAAAATCTTGTTGACCGAGAACTAACTCAGCTGGGCGGTCCGTCTCTGGAGGCGGCGTATAACCAAGAATGCGGTGATTGCCCGCATCGGCAACGTATAACGTATTTCCGTCGCCGGCAAGAGCGTGCGGCCAGCGATACGTATCCGTTCCTACGCCTTTTCCCCTATTCTCACTGTTTACATAACCATTCGGTTGACCAAGAATGACATCAGGAACACGCCCATCTTCCGGTAAACCTTTCCATCCCAAAACTCGGCGATTCCCCGTATCCGCTACGTAAAACCATTCATTAATGTATGCAAAATTATATGGCCAATAAAATCCAGTCGGACTAACTTTTCCTCCTCGATTAGGGGATGTCCCTGACAGATCCTCTTGTCCCAAGACATAATCGGGAGGCTGGTTATTTATTTTCGGCAATGTTTCCCAAATGAGCAGACGATGGTGCCAAGCATCTGCGACAAATAGCTTTCCTTCAATGACCGCAACGCCAGTCGGGAGATGAAACAGCTTTGGTCCTTCTGTTTCAAAATCAGGCTGACCTAACACGATGTCAGCTGGCGCATGATCATTTTCCGGCCAGCTGTACCAAATGAGTACGCGATGGTTGCCGCTGTCGGCCGCCACTACAATATCATCGTCTACATACACTCCCCTTGGTGCATAAAGATGAATCCTGTTTGGATGGGCAGGGGGCAGCACAAGACCGCCTGGGGCCGGTCCCCCTAACCACCGTTCGGGATATGCGGTTAACTTAATCGTATCCATATTTTTTCATCCTCTACCCGAACTGGAAATGGTTCTAGCTGCACGTGAGGTGCCGTCATGCATTCCCCGGTGGATAAATCAAAACGGAAGCCGTGCCATGGACAAGTAATAATAGAGTTGTCCACCAGTCCTCCGTCAAGAGACATCCCCATATGAGGGCATTGATTGCGAAATGCCATTACTTTTCCTTCTAAGCGAACCAGCAAAACATCGAGCTCCTCATGCGAAAAGCGAACAGGACTCCCTTCTTCCAGTTCCGAAGCGGATGGACCTTGCACCCATCCGTTTTGTTCTAAATTTCCAGTATCATTCATAGCGTGAAATGGCATGTAGCCGGAGGTCACTTCCTCTTCGACCATGACAACATGTTCAATTTCTGGAACGCGGGCTTTAATTGCTTCCTCAATCCCATTTTTCAACGTCATAGCGGATAGCGAGCAACCGGAACAAGCTCCTTGAAGGCGGACATAAACTGTATTTCCTTCCACTTTAACTAGCTCCACGCCACCTCCGTGGGAACGCATATAAGGACGCACTTCTTCTAACGCGGCGGCGGTACGGGTAAATAAATCTTGTTTAATGATTCCGTGCATCAAAAACATCGCATAAATAGAAGGGTCTTCTGCAGCTTTCAACAGCAATTCTTTTCCCGCCTCCGTTTCACGAAACGTGCGAACGAGTTTTCTAAGAGCATGTTCGTGAAAGGCTTCAATGGCTTTTTTCAATTCCATTGCTTTCATCCGAGCGTCTTCTGGCAGACCCTTTATCGAGTCCAGCACGCGATCCACCCGTCCAGCCAAAGCTTGAAAATCCTCTTCCTGCTGAACTTTCATGATCACTCACCTCCAAAAGCCAATGTTTGCTCCAGAGCTTCTTCGGTTTTCCGATATAATAAAGCGGCAAATGTTTGTTTGGCCATCTCCTGCAGCATTTCTTCAACCGTATTACGGTCAACAATGTTAATAAAATCATTGACGCGATGATTGGCTAAAGCCTGCAAAATGAGGCAAGAGCCCGCTGGATTATCAAGAAGGGCATCGCGAAAGAAAGCGTCCACAAATTCGTTCAGCCAAATTCCCTCACTTTGAGGATTTGCGCGAAGCCGTTCCAGAGCTTTTTGAGCTCCTTCATTGCGCTGGATGATACGTTCACAAAAGCGGTCAACCGCCATACCCAACAAAAGATTAAAATATTGCTGTTCGTGGGGATTCATGCAATCCTTCCTCTCTTTCGCACATTTTACTGTTCCATTTTTTCATTGACTGCTGCTTGCTTCCGCTTAAGGGCAATTTCCGCTAATACGTCTTCGATGGCACTCGCTGCCTCATGCTCTCCATATTTACGAAACAATTGACTGGCCTCTTCCAACCGAGGTACCGCTCGGGAAAACGCACCTAGATGTGCCAACGCATTCCCTTGATTAGCTAAAACGCGGGCATATGCTATTGGATCGTCTTTAGAGCGGCGTACTTCGAGCACATCTTCATAAAGAGCTACTGCTTCCCAAAGATTATCTTCAAGATGAGAGGATTTTACATGTTGCAGCGCATTGGCTAGATTGACCGTGGCGCTTGCCCAAAGCTCAGGGTGTTTATCTTTTTTAAAAATGCGTAAAGACTCTCTTAATGACTGGATCGCTGTCGCTGTGCGCAAATAGGCGCTGCGGTCTAAAGACGGAATGGCTAAATACGCTAAAGCAAGATTCATATGAACGGTAGCATACTCTTCTGGATAAGTGTCTTTCCGATATACTTTTAGTGCTTCATGATAACATCTGACTGCTTCTAGAAGAGAACCTTTCCGTCCATCGGCGCCAGTTTGATGTACTGTGCCTAATTGAAACCACAGTTCAGCCCTTGCTTCCTGAAAGGAAGACGTTTCTAAAAGAGAGAGGGCTTTCCGGTATCCTTCTACTGTCTCCTTCCCGCGATCACCAAGCATTTGTTTTGTCGCCGCATATTCCGCGTAAAGGCGAGCGGAAAAAACAGGTGACACGTTTTCTACTGTAGCGGCGGCTTCGGAAAGAAGCGAAAGCCCAGTCGGCCAATCCTTTTGTTGAAACGCGTCGTACGCTTGAGTCGCCAATAAAAACGCCCGTATTTCTCCTGACGCATCGCCAAGCGGTGGGGGAGTTTCAAACAGTTTCAGGCGCCACGCCGCTGCATCCAAAAGCAAGGAGAAATCGTCTGGGAGCACTTCTTTGGCTAAAGTGTATGTATATGTTTGTGGATCTAAAATAAATCGGTTATAAGCAGCTTCCGGTCCTTCCGGCAATAATGTTAGCACCTCGTCTTCGCTTTTTCCCTCAATCGCCGCAGCAAAAAAACGCCAGTTCTCCGGCCAACGATCAGGAAAATGTCCGCGGAGAAGAAGGGATATGAATTGATCTGCATTTGGAACAGGTGGTAGAAGAAAAAAACCTGCCGCTCCAGGAAAAACACCGATTGGCTGTGGCTGCAGCACTGTTATTCCCCCTTTTAAAAACTGTAATTGGAAAAACAACGAAACCTCTAAATAACTAAGATCGGCATGTTCTAACGTACTAACGATTATTGTGCAATTACTCACTCTCGTTTCATTTAGTATGGATATCATCTTATCGTCCTGTCGGCCAGGTCCAAAACTGTTTCTTCATCATGACCATTCAAGTCAAGGGATGAAGCGGCTTATATACTTTTACTTCTCCGACATCGCACAGGAACAAAAAAGTGGCATGCGAAGCGCTCCATATCGTTCATCCCATACAGCGTCACGAATTCCCGGCTGCACACCTTCAGGCAAAATTTCTTGGACAAACATGCTTCGATCTCCACGAGAATTGCGCAGTTTTAACAGCAATCCGCCCGCTCCCAAATGACTTACCGGCATCACCCACAGTTCTTCGTCACGTATTAAAACGATGGCTGTTCCTGTAGGAAACCGCACCGTTTCTTCGGCGGGAATATGAAGATAGCCAGTTGGTGTCAGTTCAAGCTTCACTTTTTTTCCCTCCTAAGCGCTGAAGCAGCTCATCCGCTAAACGATCTAAGGCATTGTCCACCGTTCGAGACAATCCAAATCCGTACGATATGTTTTCGGCTTCGATCAGGAAAACGGTCACTTTCTTCGGGAAGCGGCTTTTTAAAAGCCATCGGCCTAAGGCAATCGCATGATCCCAGCGGAAATCGTGAAGATTAACATCTTTTAGCGGAGGAGTTTCCACCTCTTCACCTGGAATTTCAAAAATCGTGCCCGGTTCATCTCCTGATTTACAGGCATCTACTAGAATCAGCTCCTCTGCATCCCCGATTTGAAAAGCTACATCCATGCCAGCAGTTCCGCCATCAGCCAAACGGACTCCCGGTGGGACCCCATGTTCCCACAATTTGCGGATCAACATGGGTCCCGCCCCATCATCACTTCGCAGCAAATTGCCACATCCAATAATCATAACGTTCATACAAAATTCCTCCTTCTGCAGGCGTACCGTTCCCATTACCATTCTTTGTCTGTTTTACTCGACTATTAGTTTTACAGTTGTATATGAAACGTCTGCTGATATGCTTGCACTGCAGAAAAACACGTCACTTAAAGTTGCATATTAGAGATATCAGCATATATTTATCACTTTATATTTGGCTAACTCTTTATGCGACTTGGCATCATAAGCATGAACGGTGCAAACAAGGCATGAATCATAGCTTTGGGCAATATGAGCCAATTCGACCGGATCTTCAGGATTCTTAATAGGTACGCCGATCATCGCTGTTTCGATAGGTCCGCGCTGACCGTGACGATCACGCGGTCCAATGTTCCATGCTGTCGGAGTGACGACTTGATAATTTTCAATTTTTCCATCTTTAATTTGAATCCAGTCAGCCAAAGCGCCGCGGGCTGCTTCTGTAGCTCCGAATCCGCGTCCTTCAGGCAATTCTTTCGGCTTGATGTAAAATTTTTCGTTTAAATCGATTTGCTTCAACCACTTCTTCATGCGCAAATAATATTTCGCGGCTTCGTGAAGGCGAGCCAACACACGCACCATCGAACTTGGCCCGATTTCTTTAATCAAGTTCAAAAAGAGAGGATCATAATCTTGCCACTCCTCAGCACCAGAGCGGCCAGCAATTACTTGGCGGGCCAACGGACCTACCTCCAGAGGAGTTTCTCCGATGCCTGGAATATCATACCGCGGTGCTTTAGCAAACGTATATTTTCCTTCTTTTTGCCCTTCGATCGGATCCACCGGATCGGTTACTCCTTCAAATGGGTGGTAAGAACCGCTGCCGCGATAGAAAGAATGGGTATGATCCTCGCGTATCCGTGCTTGATCAAAATCATGGAAATTTTCCCCATCAAATATTCCCGAACGGGAAACCAGCGCTGCGTTGCGTCCTTCAATCGTCGGATAGCGGTATTGCTGCGGGTTAAAAAAGCTTCCAGTGGCTAAATAGCGGCCCGGCCCCGCTCCGTATTTGTCCAATCCGATTTCCATGCTATAGCGAATGAATAAGCCAAGATCAGAATTGCGATGTTCCGGCTTCTCATCCAGCCATGCAAGAACATCGTCCCAAGTCTTGTTTTCCAGCCAGCGTTCAGCGGAACAACCAAGAAGAACTTTCTCCAGCCAGTTTTCCCGATAATATTCCAAAATCGAGATAGAGCGAGTAATATCGGACAATGTCGGCGAGCTGACAACGCCTCCCGGAACCATGAAGCTGGAATGCGGCCATTGTCCGCCAAAGATTGCGTAAATTTCCACCGGCTTAGCTGAAACAGTGACGCCAATCTCATAATGCTCTCCCTCAAAAGGAGCCCAACGGCGAACCACTTCATCGTACAGCTTAGAAGAAGCGTAATGTCGATGAGTTAAACCAATTGCGAACAAAGCATAAAACCAACGCGGAATGCTTTGAATCGTTTCCGCCGCTTGAGCAATATTGCGGATGAGCGTAGCATTCGGCGGTACTTCCGTCCCCCAAGCCGTATCGAGCGCATAAACTGCTTTCGTTAGATGGCTGCCGCCGCAAATGCCGCAGATCCGAGGAGTAACAATCAAACCGGCCTGCGGATCTTTTCCTTTTAAAATCATCTCGAAACCGCGGAACATCGTTGCTTCCGTCCAAGCATCTACAACAACGCCATCATCAATGGCTACTTTTACATCCAAATCTCCTTCTACACGACCGAGGGAATGTACTTTAATTTCCAGTTTGTTTGTTTTTACAATAGCCTCTTGCTTTTTCATGTTCTTTAGGCACCTCGTTTCTAAAATGGTTTCCATTAAAAGATATCTGAATCACAGTAAATGGAAATCGTCGATTTCAAACATACAAAATAACTTTCTTCATGCCTTTGTGTAGACGAGACGGTCACTTTTTCCGTTAAGCAACATCAACAAACGGCTTATTCGTGCTTCACCTATGTTCGGTTCCCACTAGATGCTGATGACAAAAGTCGTGATTTTCATTAATGATCATGATCATGGAACAAGCTTCACGTCTTTGTGTAGATAGTCACTTTTTCCGTTAAGTAAGATCACAAACGGTTTATTGGTGCTTCGCTCATATCCGGTTCCACTTCATCCTGATGACAAAAGTTGCGAATTTTGTTAATGATCACGGAACAAGCTTCACGTCTTTGTGGAGATGTCACTTTTTCCGTTAAGTAACATCACAAACGGTTTATTGGTGCTTCACTCATATCTGATTCCACTTCATCTTGATGACAAAAATCCGAATTTCGTTAATATCACGGAACAAACATATCTTCTTTCGCCCATTTCGGCGCCACAGCACGTGCCAATGCCGCATTCACAGAGTAGCTGAGCGGATCGGTGCCTTGTGGTACTTCTTTTGGAATTGAGCCGAGAACTTTTTGCGTTTTAAAAACTGTTCCAGGTGCTAGGTCAAAGAACGGGAACTGAGGCTCCGTACAGCCAATACAAGGCATTCCTGCCCGAGTTTTGGAAGATTGACGGTTCCAAAGAATGCGGTTGCATGGCGAATGAGTCATTGGACCTCGACAGCCTTGCTCATAAAAGAGACATCCTTTTCGCGTACCTTGTCCGAACTCTTCCACCGGCTCTTTCCACTCGAAATACTGCACACGCGTACAGCCCGTTTGGGTGAACGTTTTAAAGAACGTTTGCGGACGTTGAAGATCGTCTAAAACAACATCTTCCAAACGGCCAGTAGCAATGGCTACAAGAATTTGCGTCACCCAGTCGGGATGAGCCGGACAACCAGGAATGTTAATGACTGGGAGTCCACCTTTCGAACGGAACTGTGTACCAAGAAATCCCCCGCGTTCTTCTTTCATATATTGAAGACCAATCGATTCAGACGGATTCGGTTTTGTCGCCGGAATTCCACCCCAGCACGCACAATCACCGATTGCGACAACGTATTGCGCTTTATGGGCGAAATCCCAAATCCAGTTTTTTTTCGGACGGTCCATAAGCATATCATAGTGCCCTGTTCCGTCAGGTCCCTGAATAATTGTCCCTTCTACCACCAAGATATCCAGCGGGATTTCGTCATTGAGAATTTGCTCATAAAGGCGGCGAACTTGCTCACCGAACTCCATCGACAAAGAATGGTGATACAAAATGTTAATGCCAAAATCGGTTACTAAATCAATGACCGTTGGCTCTTCCGCATTTAAAAATGATTGAGTGTTTCCATTGCACGCACCGCCGTGCATCCAAAGGAGATTCACCATTTTCTCCACCTCCAAAAAGTTTTGGGCAAGATTTTTCAATTTCAATACCTTTGCGCAACGAAAGTCAGAAGGTTCTGATATTTTAAAATACATCTTCGTATAGACGCTCTCCTGTTTAGATGTCTCACTGGTGTTTGGCGACTTGTCGGCTTGATTCAAATCGTTTTCTATTTCAACCAAACGACTCAAAATCATAGTCTTTCGCAGCGTTCTATTCATCTAAAATTTTGCTTATAGAGAGCCGGACGAATGAATAAATGCTGATTTATCCGCTTCCAGCTGTGAAATCCATTCGTCAATTCCTTCTCCTGTGCGAGCAGAAACTTCGTGAATGCGAATGCCTGGGCGCACCTCATTCAATGCTTCATAAAATCGTTTTCGCTGAAAATCTACCGCTTCCGCTAAATCAATTTTTGTGATAATCGCCGTATCAGCACTGTTGACAATAGTCGGATATTTTACCGGTTTATCCTCGCCCTCTGTCACGGAAAAAAGAACTACACGCTGGTTTTCTCCCAAGTCATAACTTGCGGGACAGACGAGATTTCCAACATTTTCGATAAAAAGGAAATCAAATGTTTCCAACTCCCAATCTTGCAACGTTCGCTCAATCATTTCCGCTTCCAGATGGCAAACTGTGCCAGTCGTAATTTGGCGCACTTTTGCTCCACTTTGCCGCAAGCGGTCCGCGTCGTTTTCAGTTGCTAAATCGCCAACTAAAGCGGCTGTTCGATAGCGTTTGCCAAGGCGGGTAAGCACTTCTGTAAGCAGCGTCGTTTTTCCCGCTCCAGGACTGGAAACGAGATTGACGACATAAACGCCCACGTTTTGAAACCGCTTTCTTAATTCTCTAGCAAGGAGATCATTTTTCTTCAAAACATTCTGGCGAATTTCAACAATTCGAGGATTTAAGGTCAAATCATGCATTTTCTTCTCCACCTTCCAAAGCGTACAATTCCATCTCTCGTCCCGCAAGGACTTGGCCAGTTTTTGTGCCGCACGTAGGACAGCGCATAGGAAGCGGTTCAGGCAAAATCCGTTCTTCTTGGCAGTTGGGACAGAAAATGGTCACGGGGACATCTTCAATAATAAGTTTAGCCCCTTCCAACGAAGTTCCCTGAACAACCACATCAAAAGAAAATTCTAAGGCTTCTTTTACGACACCTGATAATACTCCAAGCTTTAAAAACAGCGCTTTAACTTTCTTTATTCCCGAATTTTCCGCCGCTTCTGCCGCCAATTCAACTAAGCTTTGGGCAATAGACAACTCATGCATCGCTGATCTCCTTCGATAAGTTTCGTGCAAAATTAAGGACGAAATTAAGTGCAGGCTGTACTTCCGGATCGCTTAATGTCCGCATCAGACCAATAATTCCCACACGTTTTGTTCCCGTTTCCGCTGCTTCTTTAGAGGCTTGATACAATGAACGCGACACCTTTCCAATTACTTGCACCGAGCGCACGTCTAAAACATCGGACTTGATCAGCTCTTGAACTTGCGGAGAATCGAGGAATTCTTGCATTTTATGCAACGCGGTTAAAGCATTCTCAAAACGCGTAACATATTCTGGTCTAGATATGCTTTGTCGCAAAAGAACGACAAGTTCATTGATTGAATCAGCAAATTCCGGTCCGCGCTGAAGAAAATTTTCCAGCATATCCAAAAGGAACGTTACATTCTCCAGCTTATCAAGCAAGTGGATTAGCTGCTCCATCGTTCGCGGATCTGAAAGCTTTTCAACCAACAAGTGATCAATGGACGTCTCCATAACCGCTCCTTTCCCGGCCTCCCCCATTTCGATTCCTCCTTCTTGGTTTTTACAGAAAAAAAGTGCGTCATTTTGGAAACATTGTTGTCTTTTTTTGCTAGCTGTTAAAATAATAATACAACAATTCAGAATATTTTAACACCATATTTTATAAAAACTATTTCAAGTTTTTGCTTCTTTGCTAATAGAATCATTCGTTGACTATACTGGATATGAAAATATGCAAAGAGGTGAACGAAATAAAAAACTATCAAGTAAAGTTGTTTCAAGAATAGTGGTAAGTTGTGGAATAAAATGATGAAAACTGATCAATACCTTTACCGATAAGGGTTAACTAGAATAGGTTTAGCAAAGAGCTTGAAAATTTTAGTATTTTTTGATTCATATTTTCCAAAACCTTATTCGGCTCTACACAAGAAACAGAAAGGAATTTTATGGAACATGGATGGAAGGAACGTATTTCAACTCGATTGAAACGTTCTTAATGCTTTCCAGGAGGGTTTTACACATTGCGTTTGCAAGCTTCTTGAAGTGTTTGACATAAGTCAGCCGTCGATTAGCAAGCATCTTCGCAAATTAGATTAATATAATGCAGCAAAACTTTATTTATCAGCCTCTAAAGCAAATTAGCAGATGGATCCTATATAGACTATAAAATGGGCTTGGACAGTTCTAGTTACTTAAACTATACTGAATGTAACCAATAGAAAGTGTAGCAAAAAATATTTTTCAAAGCGCAGTTTTTGAGCTGCCGTGTGAAAAAATAGCAGGTCAATTTCAAAGCGGGGTAGAATGCAGATGGCAGAAGAAATGGAGATCATTGATAAAATCATATCAGATATTCATTCTGGCAGGTATGAAGCCAATGATAAATTACCATCCGAAAATGAGCTTGCTGACTATTTTAACGTTCCGCGAATGACAATCCGCAAAATATACGAAAGGCTTCAGGAGATGGGATATATTTATTCAAGACAAGGAAAGGGCAGCTATGTAAAAGATCGGCAAATGCAGATTCCGCTTGTTCTTTCCGGGGATGAAAGCTTCAGCAGGAAAATGATTAGACTTGGGCACCATTTCCGATCGAAAAACATTTTTTGCGAAGAAATCGGCTATAATAAAGCAATCTTTCATTCTCTCGGTGCTGAGGAAACGGATCGAGTATTTAAAATAGGCAGGCTGCGCATTGTCAATAATCGACCAATTGCCTTGCATATTTCCTACGTGGCGAAATCCGTATTTGATGATATTGATTTGTATGGCAAAGAAATCACGTCCATGTTTGATTATTATCAAAAGAAAGGCTTCACTGAATTTGAATCGAAGTCAAGCGTGTTAAAGGTTTTATTTCCGACTAAATTCCTATGGGAAATTCTTGAATGCACCAGTTTAATTCCGCTTTTAGTGTTGGAGACAGGATGTATCGATAAAAAAACCGGAACGGTGCTTGAACATACAGAAATTTTTTATCGGAGTGATTGCTTTAACTTTGTTATATAAAAAACTTTTGCTTTCGGGTATGTCCGATAAGTCCCTAAAATCCAACAAGTAGAGGAAAACATGCGTTTTTCTCTGCTTGTTTTTATATGCTTTCGATTTTGGATTGAAAGCAGCAGAGAGATTCATTCAAGGAATCTCTCTTTTTTTGTGTGCTCATTAACATTTTCTTAAAAATGCGTTTGCAAAAAATTAATAGAATTTACTTTTTTTTAAATTTTTTCCACTTGGCAACAAGATATGCTTAAATCGACGGAAGCAAAAAATCATGATGGAGGGGCGGAAATGGAAAGAAGGCGAAGAACAGAAATTTTAATCAACGGAAATAAGAACGTTGCCGCCACATTGGCACAACAAATTTTAGCTAAGTATGAGGTAAAAACGATTGAAAAGCCGAACAACGGTTTAGTAATGGTAAAAGTTCGGGAAACGGCAAAGAACAGTTTGTTCTACTTAGGAGAAGTTTTTGTAACAGAATGTAAAGTGGAAATTAGCGGGTATATCGGCTTCGGCATATTAAAAGGACATGAGCCGGAATTAGCATACCATTTGGCTGTGGTCGATGCAGCTTACAATGCACAATTGCCAGAAACGGAACGATGGAATGAAGTTTTGTTGAAGGAGGAAGCAGCAATTCATGAGCAAAGAAAGAACTCCTTTATGAAAATTTTGAAGACAAAAGTAAATTTTGAAACGATGGATGTTTAAAAGGAGCAGAGGTTGAATGAAATTAGATTTTATTCACGATATTCAACGTGCATATCGAAAAGTTGTTGATTCCATGTCTAGGCCCGGATTGATAACAAATTTAAAAGATGAGGCGGCCAAAGTAGATCTTGAGGCTGGCTGTTTTCCCTCGACACTTGTTCTGGCTGCAATGCTTCTAGATACTGAAGTGACCTTTAAGGTAGTTTCCGAGAAGGAAGAAGAGACAACTCGCTGGATAAACCAACTAACCTATGCAAAAGCTGATGCAGCAGAACGCGCTGATTTCGTTTTTGTACTTTATGACAAAGCTGAAGATGAACTTGGGCAAATATTACAGCGAGTAAAAACCGGCAGTCTCATCGATCCCCATGATTCAGCAACCATTATTGTTGAGGCAGATGCTGTTACGGATGAATGCGATTTCAAATTAACAGGTCCGGGCATTGAAGAAGCAAATTATGTAAATGTTTCAGTAAATGGGAATTGGATGGAAGTTCGACAGCAACAAAACGCTGAATTTCCAATGGGGGTTGATTTAATTTTTGTGGACAAAAATCATCATCTCTTATGTCTGCCAAGGACGACGCAAATTTTATCAGAAGGGAGGAAGCTTTGATGGGATATGTGGCAGTGAAAGGCGGAACAATTGCCATTGAGGAGTCGATTAAACGGCTGAAATATGAGCGGTTAAAAAAAGGAGTTGTTCTTGACATTGGCAGAATTGAAGCTGGCCTGCGGGGATTGATTGATCAGGTGATGTCAGAGAGCAGTCTATATGACGAAACCCTTGCGGCGCTAGCGATCAAACATGCTGAAGGCAATCTTGAAGAAGCGGTTTTTCTGCTTCGTGCATATCGATCCACTTTACCGCGCAAGCATTATTCGCAAATAGTTAATACAAAGGACATGAGTATCGAAAGAAGGATTTCAGCTAGTTTTAAAGATATACCAGGCGGCCAAATTTTAGGAGCTACAACTGACTACACTCATCGTTTGCTCGACTTTGACCTCATGGAGGAAACAGATGAAGATGCAGTAAATTGGCTTTCGGCCTATGAGAAGGAAATGCTCGATGAAGTGGATGAAAAACATTTTGGCAAACTGCCAAAAGTAAGTGATTACTTAAGAAAAGAAGGTTTGTTCTCGGAGTGTGTAATGGACAATACAGAGCCTGATGATGTAACGAGAAAAAGCTTGACGTTTCCTTCCACCCGCAGTCAGCGTCTCCAAGTTTTAACAAGAGGCCAGACAGGGGCGGTGACTTCATTAGCTTATGCCGTCATTCGCGGATATGGAAGTCTTCATCCAACAGTAGGTGAACTGCGTGTCGGCTATTTGCCGGTTTACATCGATAGCCCTTTTCATTCATTTAATAGAGAAGACGATGCTTATTATATTGGGGAAATTAAAGCAACCGAAGTCGAAATGTTAATTCCGGAAACAGTTGAGATCGGGGACGGGAAAAAGGAAATTAAGTTTGAAATCGGATATGGTCTTTGCTTTGGTCAAAATGAAACGAAAGCAATCGCAATGGGAATTTTAGACAATAGTTTGGAGAAAGGAAATAGGGACTATCCGACAGGAGACGAGGAATTTGTCCTTTATCATATTGATTCGGTTGAATCCACCGGGTTTATTTCACATTTGAAGCTGCCTCACTATGTCACTTTCCAATCGAAGCTTGATATTGTACGCAAATCAAAAAGCAAGCAAGAAATGTAAAAAGGAGAGGAATTCATGCAAATCCATTATAATTTTGCTTTTTTCGATGAAGGTTCCAAACGGGAAATTCGAAGAGCCACATTAAAAGCAATTGCCATTCCGGGCTATCAAGTTCCATTTGCATCAAGAGAAATGCCGATTGCACGCGGCTGGGGAACAGGTGGACTGCAATTAACCCTTTCTCTCATTGGCAAAGATGATGTTTTAAAAGTAATCGACCAAGGCTCTGATGAATCCGTTAATGCGGTAAACATTAAAAAATTGGTGATGAAAACGGCGGGCATTAAAACGACGGAGGAGACGCAAGAAGCAACGATCATTCAATCAAGACATCGAATTCCAGAAATTCCTCTTACAGAAGGCCAGATACTTGTATTACAAGTACCACTGCCTGAACCGCTGCGCGATTATGAACCGAGCGAATATAATACGAAAAGGCTTCATGCGGAGAAAGAATACAGCGGCGCATGGCTGATGCTTTTTGAACAAATCATGAAATACGGGCATATGGCTTCGGATTTTGATCATCCTGTGATGGTGGAAAATCGGTATGTCATGGCGCCGAGTCCTATACCAAGGTTTGATAATCCGAAAATGCACTATTCAAAGGCATTAATTTTGCTTGGAGCCGGTCGTGAAAAGAAGATATACGCTGTACCACCATACACGAAAGTCGTTTCACTTGCGTTTGACGATTATCCGTTTGAAGTGGAGAGCTTTGAAGATAAACATTGCAGACTGTGCGGCGCTACGGGAGTATATTTGGATGAATTGTTTAATGAGGAAACAGGTGAAACCTATTACCAATGCAATGATACAAGCTATTGTTTATCAAGATTAAATGAGCAATCAGAATCAAGAGGTGTTCAACATGGATGATTTAAGCAATCCAGTATTATCGGTCAAAAAGTTAAACAAACAATTCGGACCTGGATGCAGCCAATGCGGAAAGGCGGATTCCGCCGTTTTGGTGAAAAACTTTTGCCCTGTCTGCGGTACGGTATATGCTTGCCGTGATATTTCGTTTGATCTCTATCCCGGTGAAGTATTAGGCATTGTAGGTGAAAGCGGCAGCGGTAAATCAACATTAATGAGACAGCTATATTTTGATCAAGAGGCCACAAGCGGTGAAGTGTATATCCGATTTTATCATGATGGAAAAAAAAACGTATTAAACGAGTCCTCCCAACAAAAACGGTACATTCGCAACCATCTGATGGGGAAAGTTTACCAAAATCCGCTTCTCGGCTTGCGCATGAACTTTTCCTCCATCGGCAATATTGCTGAAAAATTAATTGCGGCAGGGAACAGGAATGTTGGACAGATGGTGTTAAGAGGACAAGTGCTGCTTGAGGAGGTAAACATTCCGCTATTTAGGATGAAGGAGGAGCCCCAAAAATTTTCGGGGGGCATGCAGCAAAGAGTTCAAATCGCCAAAGCATTGTCGAATAATCCGCCGATTCTTCTTCTCGATGAAGTAACGACCGGTCTTGATTTGTCCGTTCAAGCAAATGTTTTAGATTTGATACGGAATTTACAGAGGGAACTGAAGATAAGCATGATCGTTGTTTCCCATGATTTAGGCGTTATCAGAATGCTTGCAGACAGAACGTTCGTCATGCTGGAAGGAAAAATTATCGAGCAAGGGTTGACCGATCAAATTTTGGAAGATCCACAGCATCCTTATACACAGCAGCTCGTCCATTCATTATTATGATCAATTTTTTGGACTTGTGAGAATGGAGGAAAAAACGTGTATCTCATAACAAACGGAAGAATTATAACGGAAGAAACCATTCTCGATGGTTACGATCTTCTTATTGAAGGAGATAAAATTAGCAAAATTGATGGCAAAGGGAAAATCGCTTGGAAGGAAGGAATGGAAGTAATCGATGCGGCGGGCGGATATGTCTCTCCTGGGTTTATCGATCTTCATTCTGACTATATTGAACATATGGCAGCACCAAGACCGACATCGTTAATGAATTTTCATTTAAGTCTTCGCGAAGCGGAAAAAGAATTAATCACCCATGGGATTACAACAATGTTTCATTCACTTTCTATTTATAAAAGCTCGGAATTTTCACATAAACCGATCCGTGAGCCGGAAAATGTCCGGAAATTTATTGAAATGATCCACCAAACTCATCATACAAAGCATTTAATACGACATCGGTTCCATGCACGGTTTGAAATTGACAGCATCGAAGAAGTTGAAAACTTAAAATCGTACATTGCTGAGAGCAAGGTGCACTTAATTTCGTTTATGGATCATACCCCTGGTCAAGGACAATATAGAGATTTAGAAATTTACAGAAAAACGATAAAAGGCTACCAAGAGCTCAGTGATGAAGAGATTGATAGAGTCATTACAAAACATCAGCATAAGGAAAAATTAACACTTGAGGGAATAAAGGAAATTGCAACGCTGGCACAACAAAAAGGTATTGCTATCGCTTCTCATGACGATGACACGTTGGAAAAACTTGAGCTTGTGCAAAGCTTTGGGGCTTCGATCAGTGAATTTCCAATCACCTTGGAAATTGCTAAAAATGCGAAAAAGAAAGGAATGCTGACGGTAGCCGGGGCTCCGAACGTTCTTTTGGGAGGGTCCCACAGCGGAAATTTATCTGCACAAGAAGCCATTCAACACGGGTGTATCGATATTTTATGTAGTGACTATTATCCTCCATCGCTGCTTCATGCTGTTTTTAAAATGAGCGAAAAAAGCGATATCGACCTAGTCGAAATGTTTAAGCTTGTGACGATTAACCCGGCCAAAGCTGTCAAACTGGATGATCAAATTGGATCAATTAAGGAAGGAAAAAAAGCGGATATAGTCATCATCGAAAAAATAGACTTAGATTTTCCGGTTATCACGTCTTGTTTTGTGGACGGCCGTTTAATCTTGAAAACAAATTATAGAATTTAAAGATGATGGAAAGGGAGTTTCTATGATCGAGAAAAAGCTGTCAAAAAAACCTTATATCCATGAACATTGCCAGTTGTTTCATACAGAATTAGGTGAATACACAGAAATAGGGGCTCACAATTATTTAGAAAATGTAAAAATGGGGGATTTTTCTTATACAGGGCAGTTTTGCATCCTGCAAAATGTTGAAGTTGGAAAATTTTCCAATATTGCTGCGATGGTGCGAATCGGTCCAACCGCTCACCCGATGAATCGCCCTACTTTGCACCATATTACGTATCGGAGAAAAATGTATGGAGTTGATATTCATGACGATGAAGCGTTTTTATCATGGCGTAAAGCACAAATCACCTATATCGGCCATGACACATGGATTGGCCACGGGGCCATCATCATGCCTGGTGTAAAAATCGGCAATGGTGCAGTAGTCGGCAGCGGAGCTATTGTGACAAAGGATGTAGAGCCTTATACAATCGTTGCTGGAATACCAGCCAAACCGTTAAGGCGCCGATTTGATGAGCAAACGGTTAAACGATTGGAACAAATCAAGTGGTGGGACTGGTCGTATGAAACGTTGAAAGAACGAATTGACGACTTGTCTCAACATATTGAAACATTTCTAGATAAGTATGAGGGAAGAAGGGAATTCAGTGGAAAACATTTTAACGGTTGAGAGCCTGTCCAAAACATTTCGATTGCACAGTGTAAACAAGGAAATCCGCGCCATTAACAAGATTAGCTTTGTTGTAAAAGAAGGAGAATTTGTCGGTATTACCGGTAAAAGCGGCAGCGGTAAATCAACCATTTTAAAATGCATCTACCGCACGTATTTGCCTGAAAGTGGAGACATCTGGTACAACTCAAAAAAGTTTGGCCTAATCAATTTGCGAGAAGCGACGGAAAGAGAAATGATTTATTTACGAAAGCATGAGATCGGATACGTATCGCAGTTTTTAAATGCTTTGCCGCGTATAACGGCCAGGGAAATAGTCAAACAAGCGATATTAGAAATGGGGCATAACGATAAGTATGCGGAGGAAGAAACAGAAAAAATATTGACGCATTTTGAACTGGATCCTCAGCTTTGGGATAGTTATGTTGCTACTTTTTCCGGAGGTGAAAAACTGCGGTTGAACATCGCTAGAGCAATGGTAAAGCGTCCGAGACTACTTTTATTGGATGAACCGACGGCAAGTTTAGATGATGAATCGAAGGAAAAAGTAAGAGTATTGATGGAACAGCTCGTTCGCGAAGGGACAACAATGCTGGGAATTTTTCATGATATGTTGTTCATGCAAAACTTATGTGATGTAGAATACCGAATGCTGGACGGGGAAATCATCAAGTATTCTGAAAAAAATCCCTTTACAAAACATTAAAAATTCTTTAGTAATTCAACGATATGAATTAACAATGCCTTTACATTCATCCTTTATATTCAATTATAAATGGAAAAATAATCTATTTTGAAAGGAAAAGGGGTAATGAATATGAAAAAAATGTTGAGGTTTATGAGCATCGCTTTTATCTTGGTCATCTTTTTATCAGGTTGTTCATCATCAGCAGGAACAGAAAGCGATTCCGCTCAAAAAAGCGGCGACGATATGCTTACAATTGCATGGTACCCGAATGAATCCGGCGAAGATTTGAAAGCGGCACGTGACGAAATCGCTAAGTTGATTGAAGAAGCAACTGGAAAGAAAGTCGAGCATAAGACGACAACTGATTACATTATTGCCATTGAGGCAATTGCAAACGGAAATGCTGATTTAGCGTTTATGGGTGCACAGGGATACATAGAGGCTCATGACAAAAATGAAAAAGTGCTTCCTCTCGTTGTTCCGAGCGGTGAATCCGGCACACTTGATGATGCCATGTACTACAGCTGGCTTGCTGTAAATAAAGGGGATGAAGACGAGTACAAAAGCGGCTCCGGGTTTTCCATTGATAATATAGCTGGAAAGAAATTTTCATTTGTGTCTAACAGCTCCACATCAGGCTTTAAAGTTCCATCGACCGAAATCGTTTCGTACTTTAACAAAAAAGAAGAGTACAAAGATTTAACTGTTGACGACTTATTAGAAGGCGGCGAGGGCAAGTTTTTCAGCGAAGTGCAATATGGAGGCTCTCATCAAGGGTCTGCGGTTAACTTACTGTCTGGAAAAGTAGATGTAGCAGCATTTTGCGACACATGTGTGAACAACTATATTGAATTAGTTGACGGTGAGCAAAATAAACCGGGAGCGGTATATAAAGTCAAAAAAGATGCTGCTGAGCCGTTTCATACTGTGCCTGGAAAAGAATTTGTCTTAATTTCAGTCACACCGGTATTGAATGCTCCGTTTGTTGTCAATACGGAAACCGTATCTGAAGAAGATCGCAAAAAGCTTGTGGAAGCTTTTGTTTCTGATGAAGTAGCCAACAATACGAAGATTTTCGTGCCGGAGGATTCTGATTTTAGCGGTTTGTTTACGAAAAAAGCTAATGAGCGTTTCGTTGAAGTAGAGGATTCTTGGTTTGATCCGATCAGAGAATTGTCTAAATAAGGATTTGGTGAGGGATAAACGATGACAGCCATTTTAACATTAAATAACGTGTCAAAACGTTATGGAACCAATACAATGGCGCTTCAAGACATGAACTTTTCTGTAAAAGAAGGGGAATTCGTTTCGATCATTGGTCCATCGGGGGCGGGGAAATCAACCCTCCTCCGGTGTATTAACCGCATGATCGAAGCGTCTAGCGGTGAAATCATATTTGATGGTGTCGACATTTTAAAGCTTGGAAAAAAAAGCTTAAGAAAAGTGAGAGCAACCATTGGAATGGTCTTTCAGCATTACAATCTTGTCACTAGATTAAGCGTAATTGAAAACGTGCTCCACGGCAGGCTCGGCTACAAGTCAACTTTGGCAGGAGCATTCGGTTTATACAGCGAGGAGGAGAAAAAGCAGGCGGTTCATATTCTCGGATTGTTGGGGCTGGAGGATCAAGTGTATAAACGGTGTGATCAGCTAAGCGGCGGACAAAAACAAAGAGTCGGAATTGCCAGAGCCTTAATTCAAAATCCGAGAATGCTATTGTGTGATGAGCCGATTGCCTCCTTAGATCCGAACTCTGCCAAAATCATCATGGATCATTTAAAAAATATTTCTTCTACACTCGGAATTACTTGTATTGTCAACCTGCACCAAGTCGATGTCGCTTTGAAGTACTCTGATCGAATTATCGGTATTAATAATGGAAAGAAAGTGTACGATGGTTCTCCGAAAGAAATAACGGAAGATATTGTTCGCAATATTTATGGGTCTGAAGTAAAGAATCTGATTCTTTAATGTAGGTGAAGATCATGCAAGCAGATATCTTTGTAAAAAGAAGAAGAAGCTTCTCCTTATTTTTTTTATTGTTGATTGTGTTAACGTATCTTTCTATGTTGATAACAGATTTTCAGCTTGTGAAAGGACTCGCCTCTGTTGCAAAGGCAGTAGAGTGGGGAGTGACAAATTTTTTTCCTGATGCAAAAGCGATGGAAAAGCTTCCGGATATTTTAAGTAAATTACAAGAAACAGTTTTAATATCAGTCGCTTCCACGACAACTGCAGCTATTTTTGCTACTTTTTTCGCAATATGTGGTTCGAAGACGACGAAAGTGAATGGTTTATTAAGTGCAATAAGCAGAGGAATTGCAACTGTTTCTCGTAATATTCCGGTAGCTGCATGGGCATTGATTCTGCTCTTTTCTTTTGGACAAAGCTCCATTACCGGATTTTTTGCTTTGTTCTTCGCCTCCTTTGGTTTTTTAACGCGAGCATTTATAGAAACGATCGATGAAGTTAGCAATAGTTCCGTTGAAGCATTGCGTGCAACCGGCGCCCAATTTTTTTCGATCATCTTCCAGTCGGTCATTCCATCCAGCCTTCCCCAGATGATCAGTTGGGTATTATTTGAAATTGAAACGAATATTCGCAGCGCGACTTTAGTTGGAATTTTAACCGGTACTGGAATTGGTTTTTCTTTTGACTTGTATTATAAAAGCTCCAATTATAGTGCAGCGAGTTTGGTTGTCATGACTATCGTACTGACGGTATTTGTCATTGAATATCTTTCGAATTTGATAAGAAGGGTCATTTTATAACGATGAATGAAAATTTAAGGAAGAAAGGGTGATGATATGAATAATGAATGGTTGATGAAAACTGGAAGCACTCTGAAAGACAGCGGAAAATTAACGCATTCTTCGAAAATAAAAGTGAAACCGTTGACGAAGCAGGCAATTGCCATCCGGCTGACATTGACAGCATTATTCGTTATTACTGTTTATGGCTTTACAATGTTTGATTATGGCGATACAAATTTCATGTCTGGATTAAAAGAAACATTTGCGAATTTTAAAGCAATGTTTTTCGAAGCAAGCTTTTCGCGTTTAACTATAACAGAAGCAATCTATCAAGTGTTGATAACCTTGGGGCTTGCTTTTTTGACGACAGTGTTCGGAGCTGTTATTGCACTTTTTCTAGGGCTGTTGGCAGCGCAAAATTTATCAAATAAAGTTGTTTCCAATACCATTAAAGCCTTTGTTGCATTTATTCGCGCCGTTCCTACTGTTTTGTGGGTGCTGATTTTTTCCGTCGCTGCTGGTCTAGGAAGTGTTGCAGCTGTTATTGGCATGACGTTTCACTCCATTGGCTATTTGATTAAAGCATATTCTGAATCGTTCGAAGAGTTGGATGAAGGTGTGATCGAAGCATTAAAGGGCTGCGGGGCCAATTGGTGGCAAATTGTGTTTCAGACGGTAATCCCCTCATCAATGACGTATTTAATTTCTTGGACGTTTATGAGATTTGAGATTAACTTTTCCGTTGCCGTTGCGATGGGGGCTGCCGCAGGAGCAGGCGGGATCGGATTTGATTTGTTTATGGCGAGCGGATTTTATTTTGATTTAAGGGAAATCGGAATGATTACTTACTTCATTCTTGTTTTAGCGATCATTTTCGAATTTGTTTCGACAAGAATGAAGGTAAATTTGCGTGAAACTCATTAATTATTTTATAAAAACAGTGAAAGCAGGTGTTGACCGTAATGATTGATTTACATTGTCATTCAAATATATCAGATGGCTCAATGAGTCTATTTGAAGTAATTTCTCTTGCGAAAGAAAAAGGAATCACCCATTTGGCAATTACGGACCATGATACGACAAAAGGATTAAAGGAAGCGAAATATATAGGAGAGCAGCTCGGAGTAACCATTATTCCAGGGATCGAGATTTCGGCTTATGACTATAAAAGACAACGGAGAGCCCATATTTTAGGCTTTTTTGTGGAACCGCATCACGAAGCGATTGAAAACCTGTGCAGCCCGCTGTTAAAGATGAGACACCTAGCATCATATGAAATGACGAAAAGAATTATGAAAGCAGGTTTTAACATTTCATGGGAAGAAGTAGAACAATTCGCCAAAGACGGCACAGGGGTATACAAACAGCATATTATGCATGCTTTAATAAACAAAGGATACGCTGACAAAATCTATGGCGATCTATATGATAAGCTTTTTTCAAAAGGCGGGGAAGGAAAGCCGCAAGGATTAGCGCACATACCTATACAGTATGTCGATGTGGAAGATGCGATTGTTGCCATCCGCGAGGCGGGCGGTTTGCCGGTACTTGCCCATCCAAAACAATTCAACAATTTTGATGCAATCCCCGAGTGGGTTGAGATTGGCTTAGAAGGCGTCGAAGCAGTTCACCCTTTGCATGGACCTAAGGACGAAGAACTTGTCAAATATTATGCGGACCAATTCGAGCTGATCGAAACAGGAGGATCTGATTTTCACGGCTTTTATGGAAATTTTGAACTAGGCAGCAAAGATGCCGGAATGGTTCGATATGAAAAACTTCTCGAACGCTATCAAAAGCTATGTGAAAGCAAGAAAACATTATCGTAAATGTAAGAAGCTCTCAACTTTCATTTTTTTTTGGAGCCAAGTTAGGAATATAATTCGGGCATAAAACGCTTCTCTTTTCAATAATAATATGTTCCGTCATTAACAGTGGGAAACAGATGAATATTAAATTGATTCTTTATTTCGGCGATTATTTTAACAACAATTTACAGCCTTTTGTCTTCCGATTATTATCGTTTTGAACGGATAAAGGACTTACATATAAAAAAGTCCTTTATTCAATTTCTTTTCTCCCTTTTCATTGTTCCTGCCAAATTGCAGCGTGCAAGAGCTCCCTCAGCAATGAGAACAATAACTGCGGCTTTTTTGACAATTTTTACTCTTTTCCCTATCATTAGGCTTTCGGCTTTTCGGTTTGGAAGATAGAATACAGAAACTGACAACTTATTAAACATTCCGTTTTGCGTTCATCCTTCAATTATGATTTTCTGTAAGGGCTTCAACAAAATTACTGGTAAAAGAATCTCATGTTAAAGAGAAGCTCTGTCAATCTATTCCCCCTCATCTTTCAGCGCTTGAAGCTACTTCAACGGCAAAAGGCAACCTGCTCAAGTTCACTTTTTGTAACTCTCTCATGTAATCGTCAAATCATCTCTGTAAAATGGACGCTTATTAAAAAAGCGCGAGCATTTCCCCTAAAATAAAATTTATCAAAATATGGAATTTTTTCTATTATTTATGATATATTCAATCTAGATAAAGAATGGACTCGAAATGGTAAATTAAAAAAATCGAGTGATGGCGAAATAAGTTTTTGCCATCGCCCTAGATTTTAAATTCAGGGGGCAGTATGTTAAAGTCTAATCTTTTTTATTCTAATTTCAAATTAAATTTTAGACGCTATGTCAATAGATTTCTTTTTTTCTTTCCGTTTGGGGAAAATTTATTGAATCAAAAAATATTACTAGTTTTATTTGTTTTCATTTTTGGAGTATACAATTTTATCCTATATCATTTAGTAGAACTGATCATTCCTTATTTTTCTCAAGCAGCTGTTTTGTTAGTCAATTTGCTAGTATTATGGAATTTAATCAACAATCTTCGTTCTTCTCATGATATTTTGCAAAGGTTTGTTTATCCGGAAGATTTTCTCTTACTATACTCCGTGAAAACAGATCCAAAAGATATATTATTGGTAAGATTTTTTACGCAAATCATTTTCAAGTCACTGTTTTCGACTCTTTTCTTTTTATATCCTATCCTGTTCTACGTTTTAAATTTTGTAGAAGAATCAATAACTTCTCGGCTATTGTTATTTGTATCGTTTCCATTTTATGTTCTTTTTTTAATTGGGGTCATCAGTTTTTATTCTTCAGGATTATACATAATATATTCAAAGGTTTTGCATGTTGTTTTTCAGTCAGCTGTGAAAAGTGTACTTTCTTTCGTTTTTGTTATGCTTTTATCATTTCTGTCTACGATTGTATTTGGCTGGTTAGGTTTTAGCTACTTTTATGAGGAAAACTTTATAGAATCAATCGTTCATTCTATTTCTAGATTCAATCTTGATGTGATTTTGACTGGTTATGTGCTGCCTACTAATTGGTTATTTAATACACTAATGGAAGTAGAATACTTTCTCTATTATCAACCGTTGTTGCTAATTATTGGAATCATTCTAATTTATATTTCGTATCTTATTGTAAATAAATATTTAGACGTAAAAGATATGTCGCAGCTTTCCAATGAAAAAACAAATGTCAACATAATAAAAAACAGATCTTTTCCTAACTTTGTTTATAGGAAACTAAAAAAACTTCTATCAAGAAAAGTTTTGGCGGTTATGAAAAAAGATTTCATCGCTTTCACTCGAGCGAACTTTTTAATAAAAAAGAGGTTTTATTTATCTATCTATATGCTGGCTTCCGAAATCGGTTTATTGCTCGGATTAGGAATGATGCAAAATTGGTTTGAATTCCCGGCTCTTTTCGTAATATATCCGATCATCTTTGCAGTATCAATAAATGTCTCGTTTTTAGGAGACGGATTATTAGGGATTACATCAGCTGATGCTGAAAGGGAGAACTTGTTTTTATATAAAGGGTCAGGCTCTTCTTTGAACCAGTTAATCGTAAGCAAGGCGATTTTACATGTTATTCCTATTTTGATCGTCATGAACGTTTTATTTATATGTGTTGTATCGTTTTTTCATCTGAAACTAAGTACTGTCATTATGATATTTGTCCTTGTAAATACTACCGCTATTATCATCAGCAGTGCTCAAATTATTGGAACGTTTTTGTATCCGCGTCTGGATTGGGAACATATTGAAGATGTTGGCTCTTCCGTTAAAGCTTCTGTTTTTGAACACACGATTTTTGGAATTGTTTTAATATTAAATTTAGAAATATATGGGCTGTTGGGGGTTCTTTACTGGAAAAACTATATCAGCAGCATTCTTTTTAATGTGTTGGCAATCTTAGGTTCTTTCTTGCTATTCATAAGCTTTTTTATATTCTTTTACTTTTGGATTAAACGAGTCGGTACTTCTCATTGGGAGATGAGCAGATGATTATAAAAGATGTTTCGAAAAGGTATAAGGAGTATGATGTATTAAAATCAATTAATATTACATTAAAAAGAGGAGAAATATATGGATTATTAGGGCCAAACGGTGCTGGGAAGTCCACTTTGCTTAAATGTATAATCGGATTGGTCACTCCAGACTCTGGAAAAATATTTATTGATGGTAAGACAATTGATGATGATCGATCTGAATTTTTACAATATATAGGTTATGTGCCGGACACACCTTTTATTTATAATTATCTTACTCCAAAGGAATATTTAGATTTTATAGCTGATCTGCAGCAAGTACCCGATTCGCAAAAAACTGACCGTATTCAAATGTTGTTAAAAAATTTTTCACTAAAAGATAAGGAAAATGAAATGATTTCAACTCTTTCCTTTGGTATGAAGCATAAGCTGTCTGTTGCCGGTGCTATCATTCATGAACCAGATGTGCTTTTACTAGATGAGCCGCTAAGCTCATTTGATCCTCCGACAACAATGTTTATGAAAAAGTTTTTAAGGGAATACGCAGATAGTGGAAAAATTATTTTCATGTCTACTCATTTAGTGCATGTTGCTCAAAATCTATGCGATCGTGTAGGAGTTTTAATCAATGGGGAAATATTAAAGGAATACACGAACATGAAAAACATAATAAATTTCGAAAATATGATTATTAATGATATGGAAGAGATTGGTTAAATAAAAAACGTTCTACTGCGAAATAAGCGGGTTTTATCAGTAGCGTTTATAATATACGTGATTGGAATTATCATGGGTACTTTTTTTAGCAATATCTTACCTGTAGAAAGACAGGAACCAAATGTTGGGCGTACTATATTTGATTATTTTATACATAACGTACTTGCGGATGTTTTCATAAGCTTTACTATATTTACGTTTGGAATTTTTACTGCTGCTTTATTACTAGTCAATGGTTTTTTAGTTGGTGTATCTATCATGCACAGTCTTCAGCATGGGAACGATCTAATTTATATTGTAACAGCCCTAGTTCCACATGGTATATTTGAGATTCCTGCTATGATTATTGCGGGTTCTATTGGGTTTAAACTGATTGATGCGGTCATTGCCAAAATTAGGGGAGAATCAAATTCCGTTTTTTTAAAGGACATCTTTACATTCTTTTTTCTAATGATCATTTTGACATTTATCGCTGCCGTTGTAGAGGCTAAGATCACTCCATATTTAATGGCCCAACTTTCATGAGGAGGTGTAAAGCATATGCTATGGGAAAAACTAAACTTAGAAAAATTACTGAATGATTCGAATAATGGGTCAGATGATGAAGAAAATGAAAAAAGCACATGGTTTATACCCGTTTTTTACGTTTCCATATTATTAGCTTTATGTATAGCATTTATTGAGATAAAACTCATTTTAATCACGCTGTTTGCTCCTGCCATTATCGTCATAATGTGGAAGCCGCCGTTTAAAAATAAAAAAAGGCTCTTCCGAATTATATCATTCATATATCTTTTATTTCTAACTATAGTTACGATATGGTGGTTCCAAGGTTGAATTTCTAACGAAAGTTGTAAAGACTGTATCTTATGACGCTCACAAATTTTCATTTCATCTAATATATTGAAGTCTAATTCGCGATTTTGATAGAAATATACATTTCTGACAGATTTCGCCGCAGCCATAATGTAAAAGACAATAAAAGCTGCTCGAAGCACAAACAGCACCGTTTATGCATATTGCTGTATTTCCAATATCCCGCGTAATAAGCAGTTTCAAAGCTGTTATTACCAGTGATGGTGCTTGCTGCAAATGATGGTGAACTAATTGAGAAAATCACAAGGACTATTAAAATGATTCGTAGCAACGGTTTCATTAATATATAATCCCTCCTATGGTATTAATTAACTATTGTTTTATCAAAAAATCTCATAATTGTAAAATAATTCTTTAAATGTAAATGAAACTTTAGGATTATCTTATATTTCCATCTATTAATGCCGATATATATAATAAATGGAAATATAGGGGCGATTGAAATGAATATCCATTCTATCCGTACATCCATTACGGCATATTCCAGCTATCAAACGAACAAAACAGAAAAAAAGTGGAAGGAAAAGATGAAACGATCATTCAAAGCAAAAATGATTATGTAAGCGAATCAGATCGGCGAAGACAATTATTAGATGAAAAATATAGAAAAATCAATGAACAAAATAAACGGTTCAAATATCCAATGCAACATATTTTTGATAAATACAAAAACCCTTATTCTCCTTATTTTCGCCATGATTTGACAGAGGTGGAGAGGAATGCCTCTTATCACGCAGAGCTAGAATGGTTACGCAATGGATTTGCCTCTGGTTATGACATGAGAGATTCCTTATTTCGCGATCAGCCCCTTATCCAGGGTGATGTGGAAGTGGCAGAGCGAAAAGCGTATAATCGCCAAAAAGTGAATGAACAGATAAAACAACTGTTTGAAAAATATCAAATCAATGTTCCGGATGGAGTGAAATTGACATTTACGATCGATCCCAACACTTACAAGTTGACCGTAAGCGGAACTGATGATACAGAGCTTATCAGGTTAATAGAAGAGGCGCTGAATTCAGCCAATAATGCGAAAGAACTGTTTATCCATATCATAAAAAGCCGTTCCCATGATAATACGCAATTTACTCCTGAAAAGTATGACAAATACAACTTGGTTCGCGTTATAAAAAATGCAACAGGATATAATTTGAAGGACTTGGCCGTTGTCGACGGAAAGTTTGTTACGGAAGATGGGACCGATATTTTTGAACTTTACAAACGATCGCTTCGTCAAAATCCATATGTAACCGAGGAAGATTATCGAATGTTGACGGCCCATTACGGTCCGCAGCTTTATGACCTGGCTAAAAACGGCTTCGACACAATTCCGGACTTAATTTTATCCATCAGCTACGAAAACGGTTCTTTATATGACATCGGCCAGAAAGAAAACTACGGAACGGGAAAAACGGATTGGATTGATGAACTAAAAGCTGGCAAGCTGAAATAAATCAATAATAAGCAAATGGCAAGTTTCAAAACATGTTAAAAGAGCTTTGTAAAAAATTGTACTCTCCCTTTACGATCGACAGGTGCAATAAATCTGTGGATCCTAAGGGAGCTTTTTTATGTCAAAAAAATCTAACTGCTGACTGTTTTCCTTGTCTATCAAAGCGGAAAGTACTTCATGAAAGAGATTTGTTTGAAATATTCGCTAAAAGAGTGGAGGAAGAAAGCCGTCCGAAACGCAGGGCCCAGCCCTGTTAGTATACATAAGCGGAAAAAGAACGCTCAAACTCCAAAATTCATCATGGGTTTCCATTTTTTAAAGGACATCTTTACATTCTTTTTTCTAATGATCAATTTGACATTTATCGCTGCAGGTGTAGAGGCTAAGATCACTCCATATTTAATGGCCCAACTTTCATGAGGAGGTGTAAAGCATATGCTATGGGAAAAACTAAACTTAGAAAAATTACTGAATGATTCGAATAATGGGTCAGATGATGAAGAAAATGAAAAAAGCACATGGTTTATACCCGTTTTTTACGTTTCCATATTATTAGCTTTATGTATAGCATTTATTGAGATAAAACTCATTTTAATCACGCTGTTTGCTCCTGCCATTATCGTCATAATGTGGAAGCCGCCGTTTAAAAATAAAAAAAGGCTCTTCCGAATTATATCATTCATATATCTTTTATTTCTAACTATAGTTACGATATGGTGGTTCCAAGGTTGAATTTCTAACGAAAGTTGTAAAGACTGTATCTTATGACGCTCACAAATTTTCATTTCATCTAATATATTGAAGTCTAATTCGCGATTTTGATAGAAATATTTATTTCTGACAGATTTTGCCGCAGCCATAATGTAAAAGACAATAAAAGCTGCTCGAAGCACAAACATACTAAGATTAGTAGCACAGACCACGGCCATGGTCTGTGCTACTATTTTTTTATAGTAGAAGTGGAGCATAGGTCGTGACAGCCCCAGAACCTTGAGTTCGTAGTGAAAAAACTGGCCTACTTCACTGCCCTTATAAGAATCAGTTTCAGTATGTTGGATCCTTGAGATCGTGTATAAGAAAAGGGAATCGATAAGGTGAAGTGAAGACTTCTATGGGCCTAGCAAAAATCGTTAGGTCTATTTGGCATGCGAAAATTTTTTTTGGCGGAAGGGGTACCCCTTCCGCCAAAAAAAATTAATTATCTCAAATAACTATTGATAAACCTCTTGACTAATCGTAAGAACAGGGGCTGTCCAGCAAGTCAAAATCCACTGAAAACGAAACATCATAAGCGTTGATATATCAACGTTTCTAAAACATTAAAGGGGCGTCTATAAGCCGGAAAATCGACTTATTAGAAAGCCCCTTAAAAATTTGTTTCAGTTTGCTGGATAGGCAAAAAGATTGGCCCGGAAAATCTCCGATATTCAATGATTGATATTGATAAATGCAGTACATAAAAGGATTCTTAAAGAAAGCGCTATCGAATATATTTCTAACAAGCTCTTAAGCTATGGCTTCCGCCGCTGAAGTGTATGTTAGAAAGAAAATACTTTAGATGATCATCCATCCGCACTTTGTGACATGATACGGAGTAAGTGGGGGAGTCATCTGTATAGTCTCCATTCCCTAGATCAAGTCGTAATCTGACCGAACCGTTTCAACGTACTATAGACTGCTGACTCGAATTCGAGGAAGCCTAAGTATGAACCCACATCTTGGAACGGAAATATTTGCGTAGCCCAATATCCGCCAATCCCGTTTTTGCGATCAATCCAGTAAAACAGGTTAGCCAATCCCGACCACATCAATTGGCCTGTTGGACGACCTGTAGGGGTAGGTTCATCGTTTACCTGGAATGTATAAGACCACGATTTTTGTATGCCGGGGTAGAACTCTCCGTCATTAGCCAGCGTTGGATCGGACGAAATCCATCCGCCGCTCTTCAATTCCCCAAGTCCGTTTTGAGACATTTGCGCGACTGTTTCTGGTTTGAGTACACCCGCACCGTCATTCAGAATCATTCGGATAAACTTCGTGTATTCGCCAATGCTCGCATACAAACCATGTCCTCCCATATCCATTTCTGGAGATTGCGGGAGAATAAGCTCAGGTTTTGGTGTGAGTTGACCATCCTGACTGCGGCTGTGGATGGTTGCGCGGCGTTCCATCATCGACGGTGATAACGTGAAACCGATGTCGGACATGCCGAGTGGGGCAAAAATACGCTCTGCCATCACTTCGCCCAGTCGTTTACCGGATACGGCTTCAACAACTTTACCAACCCAGTCGATGTTGACGCCATAGTTCCAGCGTTCACCTGGCTCGAATAGAAGCACGCTCTTTACAGAGTCAAACGTACTAGTGAGAATAGAAGGTACTCCCTTTGCTTCACGGTATTTTCGATCTTCATGACTGAAGAACTCGTAGCCGAAGCCGGCAGTGTGAAGCATCAACATGTTGATCGTAACGTCGGTTTTTGCTTCCCTTAGTTTTGGCTGCCCGTCTTTGTCAAACCCTTCGAGAACTGGAATCTCGGCAATCTCAGGTACATACTTCTTAACCGGATCGTCGAGACTGACTTTTCCTTCCTCGACCAATTTCATCAATGCCGTACCGGTGATGGCCTTCGTGGTCGAAAAAAGAGCGAACACTGTATCGGTGGTCATCGGTGTTTTCTTTCCAAGATCGCGTACACCGGCTGCCCCCTCATAGATGTTTCCGTCCCGGTCAGTTACCATTGCAACTACACCAGGGGCTCCTCCAGCCCTGCCTACAGCGGTATCCAACACCTTGTCAAGAGTTTCCTTGAGAGCATCCTTTACTGCTTGTCTTGTCATATCTTTACCCCCTTAAAACGCTTACAATTTTAATTATTTAAATAATTTTCTGTATTTTCAAAACAAACTATATCACGCTCAAACAGAGCCTGTCAAATTTTATTGTGTGGAGCGCTTTTTCATTGTCTTTTTTGAAGCTGTATCAGCAGCGAATTCAGCATTGAAGGCTAAGTTCAAGTACTACAACCGAAGAGGCAGAGAATTTTTAGATTCCACTGTCGGCAAGGATTTTCGCATTGAACGAAATGTCCTTCATTATGCATTTGATTACATGAAGCCTGATAAATACAAAAAATTTCAGTAACTTATAAGGCTCACTAACTATTTATCAAAAAATATGATAAACCTTTTAAATAGTTCTTTAATGAGAAGTATTCTTCATTATTTTCCGCAATTCAAATTGTTCACTTTTTTCATTAGTATAATAATATACTTCTCCTTTCAAAAATCCCAGGTTTATGATTGCACTAGCTGTAGATCTCCCAAAATCTATTGTCTAAAAACATCATTTTTTAATTGTTCACTAATATATAAATATTTACAGCAACTGCGCATCTGCAGATTCTTGTTATTTCCTATCAGATATAATGCTGCCTCGTAAGCGGAATGATACCCTTCCATGACTACAAAATCATCTGCGATAGTAATAAGATCCCTACCAAGCCAAGCAGGATAGAAGTTCATACTTGCCTGATCTGTTGGGTTAGAGTGTTGTAAAAAATTTAAAAACTTGAGTGAAAGTTTTGTGAATAAAATTTACAAAGATGTATTGATAGTGGTCTGAATATATCTTAAACTTAGGTGGTAATAAAAAGTATTTTAGTAAGTAATTTACTGTTAATGGCTAAAAGAAATAATACAAGTTGTCTTTTCTTTTAGTGCGTTAGCAGTCGGCTTTTTAACGTTTGCACTGTGCTCACTCTCTTCAGCGTTTCCAGATGCAGATCGTGAAAGTGTAGCGGCGGTTGTCTTAAACGTTGTTGAAACTGGCGGAGCTATTTACTGCACTCGTTTCTATTCCAACAGCAGTTGGTTCAGCGGACGTTCATTGAGCGCTGCAGCAGGTTAAGCAGCAATTCGTTAATATCTAAAGAAGGAAATCAAGAAAAGTGATTATCGCTTGAAAGTCAAACTATTTTTCGATGAAGAATTTTCATATTTTGAAATACAGGTGAGAGAATGTTAATAAAGCTATTATCACTTATGCTATCGATTCGAATGGAACAGCAATATTCTGCTGTCATCGAATTCATTATTAAAAAAGCCCCCTTTTTAAGAAAACTTAGTTCAAAACAGTATATGATGTTTTCTTTTATTCTTGATATTTTGCTTGCCTTCGTCATCGTATCCGTTTTGTACAAATGGCTATACTCCCAGCAATATCGCCAGCAATGGGAGAGTGGTTTCATTGTCTTTTTTCTTCTTTATTCAATTTTTAAGGGAGCCGGAGCTTATCGAAGAACTCATATTCCACCGTTTATGGATCTTATTCAGGCTGCTCCAGTCTCGTTCAAATCAATACATATCACATTTATTGCTTTAGAGCTGGTATGGAGCATTTTTACAAATTCCAGCCTATTTTTTGTTTATATTTTATTTCAATCACGAATTGCGGAATCATTAGATGCTTTATTCTGGATGAAGCAGTTGAATATTTTGCTGCTGGGCGCTCTGTTGTTTATGACGAGCAATAAACTTGCAGGTGCCTATATTCATAACATTGTAGTAAAAAAAATAGGGTGGGTCCGTTTTGTATTTTTCGCCGCTGTCTCAACTGCTTTTTTTATGCTGGGGCGCGTTCTTGTGTCAGGTCTTCTAGTCCCTATTTTCAAAACATTTAAGGATAATTTTCCATCCTTTTTGGCTGCAGCTGAAGATGCAGCTTGGGTCAATCTATCTCAGCAGCTGATCAATCTATATGGGAATAAAATAAACTCCTTTCAAAAGAGTTTATTTTCAGACGGCTCTTTATATTTGCAGATTGAACATTTTATTGGGACTCCATGGATGTTAGGGCCTCTGATTTTCCTTCTAGTTGGCGTACTTTCCTTGCCTGTTAAAATGATTCCAACTGAAGATCATGGAGAGATTAAGAGATTTCGTGACTTTTTTCACTTCTATCTACAGCTGCTGCATTGGGTACGTTCTATTTTTTTGCCGAAGAATGCACTGATTTATAAAGATCTACAAATCATACGTGAAAAAAGATGGCTGCTCTCAAAAGAATTTTTTAATTATATGGTCTTATCTTACGAAGCTTTTTTTTATATAGGTTTCTTTACTGCATGTATGTCAGCGACAGGGAACACGGCTCTCCAAATACAGCTATTATTTACATTGAACTTGATGGTTTTGGCTAACCAAGCAATGGAAATGAGAATGTTGACTCCTTCTTTCTTTTCTTTTAGCACCGAAAAAAGAAACATATGGATGTATCAACTATCATTTTTTTCGTTAACTGAATTCTTTTGGGCAAAATTGAAATTGTTTTATTGCCTATATTTAATTCCATCTTTCTTTTTGACGATCGGGAATATAATGATTCTTACGTATTTCCAAATAGCTGATCTCAGGATGATCATTCCTTTTATTGGAATAACTATCTCTTTTTTCGTTTTTCCATTTATTCAATTATACTTGTTTCCATTTATCACTAAGTTTCATTTTATTCATGAATACGAGATTGGAACAACAGAAGAAGAGGAAAGCATAGTAAATAACGGCCAAGCTTTTATGAGGAACTTTCTCGTCATGCCTTTTATTTATTACTTGCTCGCATCACTATTTATTGGTGTATTGAGGGAAGCGGCAGGTGTTGTCAACTACATATCTGTTCTATATTTTATGATAGTTTCAGCCATTTGCCTAATTGTTTGTAAGAACACAATGAAAAAAGGAATTGACCATGTTGAAAAAGTTAAAATCCTTTCTATTACTGAATAAGTGATTGCCTCGCTGGGACTGATTTATTTCTTGTGTTTGAAATCGCTGCTATATACTCGCAATGAGTGCATTCCAAATTTACAACTAGGAAACAATTTTTCTTTCGCAGTTATTTTTATGTTAGAGAGCTATCAATGTTTGGAATTGGTTCGTTGACTTGATGGAAGATGACCGCAGTCACTTTGTTTTACAACAATTCTCATAGGGAAAATCACGACTTATATGACCGCTGTCATGTAGGACTTACCTTTTTCTCACACAGTGCTTGAAATACCGGAACTATTAATTTTTTCAATCATAAGTACTTATCCCTTTATCTTGATATTTCTGCTTTATTACGGAATAGTTTCTTACGCTAAAAGGAAGCAGAATAGGGGCTGTGGCGTATTGTCTCGCGCTTTATTGGATTATAAACTGTTTGTTGATTATTGGAGGATTTCTAATGGTTAAGCTTCAAGTTTCACAACTGGCTTTTCAGTATGAACAAACTGCAGAAAAAGGAGCATTGCTGGAAAATGTTTCTTTTCAATTACATGCAGGAGACCGAGCATGTATCATCGGAAAAAACGGCAGCGGCAAATCAACTTTGCTAAGGCTAATAGCGGGATTAATCCAACCGGATTCAGGAAATATTTTACTAAATGAAAAGTATAAGCCTGGAACAGATCGTTTTAAAGAAGCAATGGCCTATATTCCTGATAAACCACTTGTTTATGATGCATTAACTGGATTTGAAAATAAGGAGCTTATTCTTTCACTTTGGAGGATCAAAAAAGAAAAAAGAGCTGCATATGAAGAAAAATTCCAAGAGCTTTGTGAACAGTTTGATCTGACACATGCTTTGCAAAAGCCGGTCAAACATTACTCTCTAGGCATGAAATATAAACTATTCCTTATTAGTATGTTAGCAAGATCACCTGAGTTGATTATTTTGGATGAACCTTTTACTTCATTAGACGAGAACTCACAAAAGCAGTCAATCATGATGCTGAAAGAAGCGTTCAAGGAACAATGCATTTTATTTACAAGTCACCAGCGATATATTTATGCCGAATTAGGCAGCCGATTTTTTCTGCTTGAAAACAGACAGCTAAAGGAGATGAACCTCATATGAAAACTTATTCTCTCATTATGATCGCAATCAGTTTAGTCATGATTTTGGCAGTATTCGTGCTGAAAATAACAGCATTGCTTGTCGGAAAAATTCTTCTAGCTGTTGCTGCTGCTTTTTTGGTCTCCTCACTGATTCGTTTAATAAGTCTCAAAAAATAAAACCTGCCGACAGACAGCATTTCGGAAATTCGTACAGAAACAGGTGAAGTTTTTTGAAGGCACTGCGGATTGCCTCCCGGATTCAACAGTGAAATCTTACTGAACTAAAGCAAATGGCAGAATCGAGGAAAAGAAATTGTTCGTTAAATAATCAAACAGAGGGGAAGACAGAAAAACATTTTTGTTTTAAAATATTAAAACCAAGTATATAATGAAGAAAAGATGTTAAAGGGGCGTGAATACATGAAAAAAATCGTTGCCCTGACAATTTTTATTTTTATAAGTATTACCTGTTTATACATTTCCAGTGATCGTTCCAGTCATACTATAAATGCTGTACACGAAATTAGCACCATCGATCATTTGGCAGAAAATTTTGCTCCGATTGATGGACCAGATATAGGAAAAGACTCTTGGTTTGATATTGCCAGTTACATTTTTATAGCGTTAAGCACCACTTATTTCTGCTATTGCTTTGTGCAATCTGTCAAAAGACGGTTTTTGCTGAATCCCGTCTTTTACGAATCGAATTATGTGGTCTCGCCTGCTTGAATGAATCATAAACAAATCATTCAAAGGAGGATGAGTACCATGATTTGGTTACGTATGTTATTGACAGCATTTTTTTCAATTACAGCTCTCTCTTTATTGTCTTATCAAGGATTTGAAATTTTCAACGCGTTTACTGACTTTTTTAGAAAAAATTAATGGATTGAAGAGGGGTTAAAAAGAACTCTCCTTTCCTATCAGCTTGCGGAGAAAGAAGTATTTTTTCTCTGCAAGCTTTTTTATTGTTGAAAATAGCCCACTTTACACATAGATAAGTCGTCGTTCTTTCATTTGCTGCAACGTGGCCGATCTGAAAAAAATCAAGTAATGGGTAAATTTAAAACATATTAAGAGAGCTGTGCAAAAGAATCCGGCCAGCTTGTCCTCTGAATGAGAGAGGCAAGCTGGCCTCATTTTTTAAATCGCTATGGATGAAATGGCACACTGAAAATTTTTGTCGCAGGGATTTAACGGCTTTTTTTGAAATATTCCAGAGTTTTCAATCAAAATTTTTTGAAGCGGTCCTGTGAAACAGCGCTCCCTTTTTCCAATACTCATAAAAAGTTGATCGATTAGTTAAAAATACACCAAATAAAATCAAGAAGGCGCCGATCAGCGTAATGGGTTTCATGATTTCATTTAATATTATGTAGCCGGCGATTAGCGCGACAAGAGGCGAAATGTAAAGCCAAGTTGACGGAAAAACCGGATTTGTTTTTGAAACAAGCCAATAATACAGCCCGTGGCCGACGATGGAGCCGATGATGATTAAATAGAGCAGTGATAACACCGTTTCATAGCTTGCCAGCAGCAGCCATTTGCCTTGTTCGCCCGTTAAAAAGGATACAGCCAATAAGAAAATGCCGCCGTAAAACATTTGTACGGCATTTGAAAGAAACGGCGAGATATCCGGATGTTTGCTTGTAAACATTTTTGCCCGAACTGTCCCAAGTCCATAAAACCATTCGCTTAATATAATCATAAAGCAAGCCAAAACCCACATGCCGGAGACAGGCAAAGAGAATCCCGGTGAAGAGATCAAAAAGACGCCTATTAAAGCAGCTGCCATCCCTGCTAATTGTTCTTTTTTGATCGGTTGTTTATTCTCTCTTGCCTGATGGAGCAGCACCATCATCGGGCCTGTTGCAGATAATACAGCAGCTAGTCCGGACGGGATGAATTGCTCAGCCCAATATAATGAAGCAAAAGTGATAAAAGTTAAGCAAAAACCGTTAAACACGAGCGAAGAGGAAAATAAAACGGTTTTCAATCGATAGTTCCGCATTTTAAAGACGGCCATCATAATCACCCCAGCGGCAAAAAAACGCATTCCCGCTGAAAAAAACGGCGGTGCCCCTGCTTCAATTCCGATTTTGATAGCTAAAAAAGTTGTTCCAAAAATTAAGCATATAAAACAGTAATTCAAAATAACCACGACGAATAACTCCTTTTTGTTAAGTTTTTTGATATTATAACGACAACGGTATATAACAGTACAATGCACTGTATAACAGTTATGCGCTTTTATCTTTTGTCTTTTATGTAATGGGAGGGGAGACAATGCAATTATCGATTAATAAAAAATTAGGCACCCCATATTATGAACAAATCAGCAGGCAAATCGAAGAACGGATTCAATCGGGCATGCTTCTTCACGGTGAAAGGCTTCCTTCTTTAAGATCGTTAGCAAATGAACTTAATGTAAGCTTTCTGACGGTGCAAAAAGCCTACAAACTGCTGGAATTGAAAGGATATATACAGATTCAGCAAGGTAAAGGTGTTTTTGTTGCAGCGGGAAAGAAAAAATCATATGAAAAGCACTCTGAATCTTTCGACTGGCAGCATCAGATGAAGATGAATGGAACAAGATCACAATATCTCGCCTATCGTGAAAAAGAGATTTATGACTTTTCCCAAGCAGTCGTTTATCCAAGGCTGCTTCCATCTCACTTCCTTGTTCAAGAAATGAAAAAAATATTGGAGCAGCATCCCCTTGTGTTGTCGACATATGGTCCTATTGAAGGAGATGAAGAATTAAGGTATGAAATTGCCAATTACTTATTTAACTTCCATCACTTATCTGTTAAACACGACAAAATGATCATTACAAGCGGTGCACAGCAAGGAATTGACTTAGTGGCGCAAACTTTGTTAAGTCCAGGGGATGTTGTGATGGTTGAAAGCCCTTGTTATGGTGCGGCCATTGATGTGTTTGTCAATAAAGGATTTCAAGTCGTATCGATTGGAGTAGATGAAGAGGGACTGAAAGTAGATGAATTGGAGGATAAATTGCAGGTGCATCAACCAAAACTATTATATGTAAACCCAACCTTTCAAAATCCTACTGGAACATGCATGCCGGAAAAGAGCCGCAAGCAATTGGTAGAACTAGCAGAAATGTACCATTTTTTAATTTTAGAAGACGATTCGTTCAGCGAAGTTTCATTTGACAATATTACGGTGCCAAAGCCAATAAAATTCTTTGATAAAAACGGTCACGTCATTTACCTTAAAGGATTTAGCAAAACAACTGCGCCAGGCATTCGCATTGCGGCTGTCATTGTGGATGGGGTTTTATTCGACTGGCTGTACGGCACGAAAGCAACGATGGATATCGGAAGCCCGCTCTTACCGCAAAAAGCGCTGCTTCCCATTTTGCGAACGGAGCGGATGAAAAATCATATGGAAAAACTAAAAATTGCGCTTGAATTAAGAAGAAATACGGTTCTTGACGCATTCAACAATTTAGAGGAAGTAATGATTTATAAACCAAAAGGCGGATTGAATGCCTGGATTAAACTTCCATCCGTGATTCAGCCAATAAAATTGCAAGAAGCAGCTCGGAAAAATAAGATTTCTTATTTGCCCGGAAGCGCCTGTTTTCTTCATGAACCGAAACAACATTATATTCGCATCAGCTATTCTTATTTGAGCGAGCATGATTTGCAAGTCGGTATCGAAAAGCTGGTGGACATTTTGCAAAATATGATGGCAAATTATAAAAAAGAGATGTGACACATTTGACGCATTTGAGCTGCCGTTCATGTAATGCTGCTCGCTCGTTTCTTTTTTAAGAGAGCAGCGCAAGCAAGAGCGGCACTGTAGCAATGCTGGCCAGCGTCGTGGTTAATGTGCTGAATGAAACTAAATCTGGTTCTGTTTGAAATTGAACAGCAAACATTGTCGTGTTGGCTGCAGTAGGCATAGATGCAAGAATGATTAAAATTTTTGCAAGCAAGTCTTCAAGCGGAAGACAAAGAATAATACCAATTGAAATAATAGGCGATATGATCATGCGAATGATAAAGATGGAAGCGACGTCGCCAGCTTTTACACTTTTTAGCTGGATGTTGGCGAGCTGCATTCCGAGAATGACCATAATGGTCGGAATCGTTGCATCGGCAATCAAACCGACAGGCTGCATGATGAAATCAGGCACCGGAACATGCAGGATTTGAAGCAAAATGCCGGCAGCTGAACCGTATAAAACGGGCATTTTCACTATTTTCATAAGGGCGCTTTTTATGCTGCTGTCTTCTTTGCTGCCAATGGCAGCGTAGTAAAGACCGATCGTATTCATTAAAAAGGACTGGATAACCATCATGATGACTGCATAATCAAAAGCAGTTTGTCCAAAAACAAACAATATAATTGGGGCCCCATAGTTGCCGCTATTCATGAAAACAGCTGATAACATCATGGCAGACTCTATCGATTGTGGCAATTTTTTTAATTTACTTACAATTTTCACGATAACCATTAATATGAAACATAAAAGCAAGCAAAATATAAGAATATAAAAATAATCAAGTGTAATTTTGTTTGTATAAAATGTCCGGAAGACAAGAAACGGATACATTAAGTATGTCGTCATGACCGAAATAGATTTAATGTCAAAGCCAATTGTTTTTTGCCCTACATATCCGACTGCAAAAATGATAAAAGCCGGCAATACAATCAGAACAAATTCCATAACCTTTTCACCACTCTGCGTAAAATGAACAAACAATAGAGCATTGAGCAGATGCCCAATGCTTTATCACGTAAAATTAAAGCTGAAATATGAAAGCACGCCAATTCTTTTTTAGATAGTTGCAAAGTTCAAATCGGCTGCCACCTAGCCTGTTCCGTCCATATTCTTCTTACACAAAAGGATAAAATACCATTCTTCCTAAAAATACCCAAAACATTTGAAAGCCCAATTGTTGAGACCACTGTATTAAATTGGTATAAGCAACATCTATTTCAAATAATAAAGCAAAAGCCCAGTTATTAGCAACAAATTTAATAAATTTAAAGATTCACAGAAGAAATCCGAATAAAATGTAAAAGTTATATTGTTAAGGAAAATGAGAAAACAACTTTATTTTTTTAACGGAACTTTATCATACTCTTATTATTTTATGTCCTTGAAAAGTGGATGGGGAAAATTTCTAGAACAAACTGCATGATATTTTCCATCTCTAAGAATTTTTTTGTCCACTGAATTATTTTCTATATAAAAGGATCTTCAGTATAATTGTGCCTTTTCCTAGAGATATTATGAATAGTCATTGCAGTCGGAAGGAGGGCAGAACAAAAACATGACCTTTAAGAAATGGTTTATGGCCGTATTGTTAGTTCTTTTGTGCATCGGAATGTTCTCGTTCTTTGCGGTTGATTTTCGATATGGATATAAACCTAAAAATGAAAAAGTCATGCCATATGTTCCAAATAAATTTAGCGGTTTTGATCTTTGGGGTAAGCAAATAGCAAGTGAAAAATCAACAAATCTTATCAAAACAGAAGATAAAACAGAGCTTTCACCAAAAAATGGAGCGGTGACCATCAATCATCATCTTCTAAAAATCGGGAGGGACACATTTTATGAAGAAACATTCGGGAATGAAGTTTTTTTAACAGATATTATGGGAATTATCGACGGTCCATTTACGATCGGTAATATTGCAAAGGCGATCATGGCTTTAAAAGGAGAAGGAACAACAAACTTACGTGTCGAATTGGCAGATGATATAACAATTGGAGGGAAAAGATACAAAAAAGGCGAAAAAATTGATACAGGAATAGATGTTGTAAAAGGTACATATGTTCCGCTTGGGATGCCGGTAACGTTTTCAAAAGGAAAAATAAGAGTCGGGATTAGCTGTGCTGCTTGCCATGCAACAGTTGATCAAAATACGAAACAAGTTATTGAAGGAGCACCGAACAACGATTTAAATCTTGGTCTTTTGTTAGCTTTGGCAACGAACTCAAGCGCTTATTTTACTCATGGAAATATTGCCAGTATCAAAGATTATTTAAAAGGAACAGATCGTTCTGTTACAACTACAAAAGGTACAAAAGAAGCATTGCCGGATCCGGAATCTTTAGAAAAAGCTGTTGATGAAACCTTTCAAAAATGGCCAAGGGGTCATTTCGATTCATCTATTGATTTAATTAGCAATCCTACTGATATTCCGGATTCTTTTACATTAGGAGATCATCCGTATGGATGGAGCGGGTTTGCAGCAGCCGGTTCGTTTCGGGGGTTGTCAGCGTTTAGCAACAATGTTCATGCCCAAAACGCAGATACTCTGTCACAATCGGAAATCAGCAAAGACCTTTTTGGGATTGACAAAGAAGTATATTTAGGGACTATTTTGCAAAACGCTGCAAATCCTAATTTCCGCTATAATCCCAAGAGCGGTGTAAAGCCTTCCAAGTTTTTTCAAACTGTTGATCCCACACCTGATGTTCCAGGCATTAATCAGCTTGTTGCCCCGCCGCAATTTCCGAAAGTTTCATTAACAGCACCGGACGGATTAATTGTCAGCAGTCCGGGCTACAAATTCAACGAACAAAATAACGGTGTTGCGGCTTGGCAAAATACGCTCCAGCCTCCTAAGCCAAACATGAAGATTGAACGAGCTGCCATAGAACAGGGGAAAAAAGTGTTTGCGAAAGCAAACTGTATTACCTGTCATGCAGGAAGTACATTAACAAACAATCAAGTGATCTCTGTTAAGGAAATTGGAACCGAACCTTCAAGGGCGAAAGCGTTAAAAAAATACGGAAAGGTCATGGGGGAATCTTTATTATACTCACCTGAAACTCCTGTTCCTCTTCCAAAAAAACCGACTGTATTAAAAGTGCCAACTGAACATCTTAATCGTGATCAGTTGAAATTAGCCTTTGCATTAGGAGACTCGCCAGGTGGATACAAAGTTCCAAGTCTTATCGGGTTGTATTGGACAGCTCCTTATTTGCATGACGGCAGTGTGGCAGTCGGGAACGATATCGATCAGGAAATTGGTGTAACAGGGACTATTTTAAAAGGAATTACACCAGATCCTGCAAACAGTCTTCGGGCGCTTGTTGATAAAAGCCTCCGTGACAAAGTGATTAAAGCAAATCTTACATCCCAGCAGCTCCAAGATTTGCACATTAAAGGCATCGGACATGAATATTGGGTTGATGAATCAACAGGGTTCACAAAATCAGAGCAAGATGCTTTGATCAAATATTTACTTTCGTTAACGGCGATTCAAAAAAAATAAGTAAAACTGGAACAGGATATTATGAGCTATGCCTGTTCCTTTTTTATCGATAAAAATTGTATTAGAAAACCATTGGGGGCAATGACTTTAAATCAGTGTTCTTTCCCTTTAGGACTCTTATTTGATTAAATTCCAATAAGTTTGTACAGATATTGCATATAACGGGAAAATCAGAAATTTAAAATTATGTATTTATGGTTCCGTTGAAAAAGATAATATCGCCACATAGAATATGCTCTTAGATCGTTTCAAAATTACATACTTTTTCGATCAATAACATGATCATAGAGAAAAAGAAAACAGAAATCTTTATGAAAAATGTTCCTGAGAAATGATGAGAACTTCGCGGGATATCTGTTGAGATCCCAACAGATAAAGCACCTCAGCTTAATAAGTTAAATGATGGCCACATCTGCAATGTGTCAAAAAAACAGAAATGATATTAGTCAATGAAGTAGACAAATTTTTTAAGATTTCACCTATCGCTCTTTTTAGAGGCAGAACTTATGTGTTTTCATGAAGGTAGTTTATGATTAGAAGCTAACTCGCTGTTTGTTTACTGTACAACGTTTCGTGTTTATATTTACCTTCTCGTATTTATTGAATGATACCATTTGCAGTGACAGTTTTTTAAAAAATCGACCCCCCGAAAGTTTTAAAATAATTTAATCTTTTATAGATTGAGAGATTATAGATTACTGATCATATGTTTCAGAGCCTTTGATTTTACTCGTATAGTAAGCAACTACTGAAAACCTATGATCGGAAAATCGGTATCGACTAGAATGGAATTGTCCTTTGAATATTCTATTTGATCCTGCACAATTTGACGTACTCATTTTTTTACTAATGGTTGGTTGCCTGAATTAAGCAAGAAATTTAATAATAGTAACTTCATTTAGAATTTATAGAAAATAATAAAAATTATATTGACATAAAAAAAGGTCTTTTTTATTATTAAAATTGAAACAACGTTCCAAATTTGATTTGTGAGCGGTATCATAGGAGGAGAAATATTCATGGTCAATCCTAAGCCCTCAGATAGACAGATCAATTCAACAGTTATAAAAGCACTCACTGTTCTTGAGAAGGTTGCTTTTGCAAATGGCGGTATTTCATTAGCTGATTTAGTGAAAGAGTTGGATATGCCGAAAACTACCATTTATCGGCTGATCGAAACGTTAAAGCATTGTGATTATATTCATTTAGATACAAATACTGAAAGATACTATGTTGGCTGGAAAACGGTACAAATCGGTGTTTCGGGATTGAATAATATTGAAGTTGTCGATATCGCTGCCCCCTATTTGACAAAATTGGCGGAGAAAACGGGAGAAACTGCATTTTTGGCTGGCTACTACAACGGAGAAATTGTTTATCTTTACAAAAAAGAGGGGACGCAGTCCATTCGAACGACAGCTCAGCTTGGGATGAGAAGACCTGTTCATTGCACAGCGGTCGGAAAAGCGATTCTTTCCACTTTCACATGGGAGGAAGTCGAAAAAATTTTAGAGGAAAAAGGGATGAAAAAATATACAGAGAACACCATTACAGATGCTCATAAACTTCGGAAAGAATTACTTGAGATTAAAAGAAACGGTTATGCGATTGACAGGGAAGAAATTGAAATAGGATTAACTTGCTATGCCGTACCTATCTTTAATTTTACTGGAAATATGGCCGGCTCAATCGGATTAGGCGGTCCAACAACGAGAATGAGAGAAAATCAAAATGATTTTACATCGCAATTAAAAGAAGCAGCATTTCAAGTTTCCAGAATGTTAGGATACGTTCCGAAAATAGGGGGAGAGACAGTTGAACGATAACAAAAGTATTGTAGACCAAATTTTGGAGAATGGAAATAAAATGAATAAAGCGGCGATAGCGACAGTCGTTCGTGTAAAAGGATCGGCCTATAAACGAGAAGGGGCCAAGATGCTAATTGATGAAAGCGGTAACACAACCGGCTTAATTTCTGGCGGCTGCCTTGAACCCGATGTTGCCGAAGCTGCTAAGCAGGTTATAGAGAATGGAAAACCTGTGCTAAGGCGTTATGATATGGATGAAGATCTCGTCTGGGGGCTGGGGCTAGGATGTCCTGGTACTGTTGATATCTATATTGAAAAAATCAATTTTGATGAATTAAAATTAGATCGCTCGATTGAAGATTTTTCAAAGAATCCATTGACAGCTTGGCTTTCTTGTGTAAAAGAAGAAAAAATGGGTGTTTTAGCAACAACTTTAGACTTACCCCGTTCACATTCCGGGCAGAAGCAAATTTTTGTTTCTGAAAACTATCAAACGGTAGGTAAGCTGGACAATAATGAATTACATCAATTCGTCTGCGATTTTTCGAAAAATCTATTACAAAGTACAAATCCAAAATCGGAAACTAAAACATTCACCTTATCAAACGGAGAAAAAGTCGATGTATTTTTTGATGTAAATATTCCTCCGATTGAATTAATCATTTTTGGTGCGGGTCATGATGCCATTCCTTTAGCAGAGTTTAGTGTTAGATTAGGATTTAATACAACCGTAGTCGATCCAAGATCAGCCTATCTAACAGAAGCTCGTTTTCCAGGTGCGAAAAGAATTTTAGCAGATGCAAGCTCAATTCCCGAAAAGGTAAAAGTCAGTTCCAAATCGTATGTGGTCATTATGAACCATCATTTGGAACGAGATATAAATGTTCTGAAACATATACTTCATACGGATGCAAGGTATATTGGGATTTTAGGTCCGCGTTCTAGATGCCAAAAAATATTTAAAGCTCTTCAAATAGACGACATTGACCAATATGATCACATATTTAATCCTGTTGGATTAGATATTGGTTCGGAGTCTCCTCAGGAAATAGCGTTAAGTATTCTTGCTGAGATCATTGCTTTTCGAAACAAGCGTGCGGGCGGATTTTTGCGTGAGAAAAAAGACCGTCAGTTAGTATCATGAGCAGCTCATAAATAAAATGATCATTTTAATATTCCTAATATTCCCAATATTCAAAATATAGTTATCCCTCTTTAAGGAGGTGATTACAAGGATTACAAGGACAAATGATCCTAATCAAAAAATAATTAAGAAATAAAAAAACAGAGGAGGCGAAAAAATGGTTACTGTAAAAAAAGGTTTAGGTGTAAGTTTGAAGCGTAAAGAAGACATAAGACTTTTGACTGGTAATGGACAATTTACCGATGATATTGAAAAACCAGGCATGTTACATTTGGCCATTGTACGGAGTCCTCATGCTCATGCACGTATTGTAAATATTGATGCAAGCAAAGCGAAAAAACTGCCTGGAGTAGTAGCTGTTCTAACGGGAGAAGAGGCACTTCAATATTCAGGACCACTTGCACCGACGATCAATATATTTAACAAAGTACCAGAAGTGTATGCGATTGCCTATAAAAAGGTTCGCTATGTCGGTGAGCCAGTGGCCGTTATTGCTGCCGAAGACCGATATATTGCTGAAGATGCAGTCGATCTTATTGAAGTAGAATATGAGGTTTTACCAGCTGTTGTGACGATTGAAGATGCACTGGAGCCAAAGGCGCTTCTTTATGAAGAATGGGGAGATAATAAACAGTTAGAATCGAGAACCACTATCGGCGATATAGACGATGCATTTGCCAATTCGGAATATGTCTTTGAAGAAACCATTACACACAACCGCTACACCGGAACTCCGATGGAGTCTCGTGTATGTATTGCCGAATATAATCCTGGATCTAAAAAGATGACAGTTACATGCTCGACACAGGCACCTTCTCAAGTACGTACGCTGATTGCCCAGACATTGCAAATGCCTGAGCATAATATACGAGTTATTGCCCCGGATGTTGGCGGCGGTTATGGCACAAAGTTGCAGGCAAATGCAGAAATCATTGCTTGTATCATGGCGCGCATGCTTGGCAAGCCGGTTAAATGGACGGAAGACAGAGTAGAGAATATTCTAACTGGAGTTCATTCTAGAGACTATACTTGCACGGTGAAAATTGGGTTCGACAAAGATTTTCGCATCACAGGACTTCAAGCGAAGCTGATTGGAAATATTGGGGTTGATGGAACTTGCCATGCACCGGGAACCCCTGCTTTATCGGTTGCAGGTGCTTATTTTCCAGGTCCATATAAAGTGCCTGTTTATGACGTAGAAATCATTGGGGTCGTTTCAAATAAAGCGCCTTATGGTGCGCACCGCGGATATGGAAAGGATATTGCCAATTATCCTATTGAGCGGATGATGGATATAGCAGCTCGAAAACTTGGTATATCACCAGAAGAATTAAGACGTCGCAACTTTATAAAGAAAGACGAATTTCCTTATCAACAAATTTCTGGGCCGCTTTATGATAGCGGAGATTTTGATAAACTTATGGATCTCGTAATGGATAAAATCGATTATCAAAACTTTAAAAAGAAACAATTAGAGCTTCGTAAACAAGGCAAGTACATTGGACTTGGAATCGCCGCTATGCTTGAGCCGTCTGGCGCTGCTGTCTTTAATGGCATATTTAATGGTTATCAGGCAGCAACTGTACGAATGACGCCTGAGGGACATTTCCAAGTATTAACCAGCCATCAGAACATAGGTCAAGGGGTTGAAACAACGATTCCACAAGTTGTTTCACAAGTTATGGATGTAGATATAGACGATATTCGATTTGTTTATGGAGATACGGATATTACGCCGTACGGATTAGGTCCATTTTCTTCCAGAGGTGCAACGTATACTGTTTCTGCCGTATATGAAGCTGCCAAGATGTTAAAGGAGAAGCTTTTAAAAATTGCCGGTTATCTGCTTAAGGAAGATCCGGAAAATCTTGAAATGGCAAATGGAACAGTAAGGGTTAAAGGGACGACAAATCCGGAAGCAGCCATCAGTTTAAAAGAAATCGGCAATAAAGTTTATCTATGGCCGGGACCTTATGCGACAGTGCCGGAAGGAATAGATTGTAATTTAGAAGCAACCTATACATGGACGAGTAAAGTAGTGAAGTGGGAGCCTGATGAACACGGGCGAGTCAATCTTTATACGACACATCCGACAGGAGTCTTTGTTGCTCTAGTAGAGGTTGACATTAAAACCGGGCTTGTGAAAGTAGACAAATTCGTTGTTTCCCATGATTGCGGCACAATTATCAATCCTATGATTGCAGATGGACAAATTGCCGGCGGCATCGCACATGGAATTGGCGGCGTGCTGTTAGAAGATCTTGCATATGACAGCAACGGATTAATGACAAACCCTGATTTTCAGCATTATTTATGTCCAACTGCAATGGATGTATCAGATATCGAAACCATTCACATGCAATCCCCATCACCTTTTACACCGCTTGGTACAAAAGGAATGGGAGAAGGCGGAACGATTCCGTCTCCAGCAGCAGTAGCGAATGCGGTAGAAGACGCTTTATCACCTTTTGGTGTAATTGTAAAAGATTTACCAATTACTCCTGAACGAGTTTTAGAATGGATTAAGCAAGGGGAAATGCAAAATGTCAAATCATAATTGGGAAATATACCCTTTGGTGCTTGGAGAAGCAGATGTATCAAAGGTATTAGATACATTTTGGTCGCTGAGCCGCGACAAATCGATGGTAACGGTGCCGATTTTAGCTTGGCTTTTAGTTCCGACATTTAATGAAGAGCCAATTTTAGTGGACACCGGTTTTCGAGATGCTGAACGCTGCCAGACCGTTCATGGCTTAGGTCCTCATCGGACAAAACCTGAATGGAGCCTTCGCACCCAATTGAAGAGCCATGGCTTTACAGCTGAAGAGATAAAAAAGGTAATTCTAACTCACCTCCATTATGATCATGCAGGAGGATGCGCCGAATTTCCGAATGCAAAATTCATCGTCCAACGCACTGAATTGCAGGCTGCTGCGGCACCAATGGTATCTTCGCAGCTGAAAATCGGGGGAGGGGCGTTATTTTATGACAGAAAAGACATTGCAGAATTAATTGACCCATTGTGGCCTCAAGTTTATTTGATCGAAGGGGATACAGAAATAGCTCCTGGGGTGAAATGTGTCTTATTCCAAAACACTCATACGCCAGGCAGCCAAGCAGTATATGTCCAAACTGAATTCGGCACCGCAGTTATTCTTGGAGACATTGCCAGAAATGTTGAATTAAATATTAATCAAGAAATTCCACCTGGATTAATTTACGATTTAGAGGCTACCTATCGAGCGATGATTCGAATTAAGAATGAGGCTGATATTGTTCTTCCTAGTCATGATTATGAAGTAGTAAAAAAATATAGGAACGGACTAAAAGAAGGGACGTCAGTTCATGAAAATTAAAGGAATTGAACGAGTGGCATTGCAGGTAAAAGACATCGATCAATCGATCACATTTTTTTCGAGGCTCTTCGGAACAACTTTTCAGCGGCAAAATGTGCAAATAAACGATTCCGTGATAAAAGTGGCTTTTTCTCCGCTAGGAATTGAACTTTTAGAAGAGACAGATTTAGAGAAAGAATCATTGAGAAGCTTTCACCTTCGTGTGGAGAACATAGAAGACGTTCATCCTGCTGTTTTAGAAGCTGGAGGTGAGATTCTCGCGCACTTTACAGTGGGAGAAATGGAACATATGATTGCGAAAATTGGAGATTTTCGAATGGTATTTGTATCTTACGAAGGTAATGATTCTTTGAAAGCGTTATCTTCCGGAAAATGATAGGTTAGGGGGAAGAATGAATGAAACCAGTTCCATTTGAATATGTGGCTGTTAAAAGTGTAAATGAAGCGATAACCGCACTCGAAAAGTACGGAGACAATACAGTCATCATCGCTGGAGGACAAAGTCTGATGCAGGAAATGAATTTAAGGCAGGCTCGTCCTTCATGTCTGGTTGATATAAATGGGATCACAGATCTTGATTATATTGAAGAAACGGGTGATGCCATTAAAATCGGAGCATTAACAAGACACCGCACCGTTGAAAAGTCTGAAATTGTAAAACGAAATTGTCCTTTGCTTCAGGAAGCCGTTACCCATATTGCGCATTTCCAGATCCGCAATCGAGGTACGATAGGAGGAAGCCTGAGACAAAATCCGCCAGGCGCTGAATACGGAGTCGTTGCTCGTGTGTTAAATGCTCAGTTTGTCATTGCCGGTCCTGATGGCAAACGCGTACTTTCCGGAGAAGAGTTTTTCGTCAGCCACTTTAAAACAGCAGTGAAACAAAATGAAATCATTGTCGAGATCATATTCCCAAAATTAACAAAAGATACGGGATATGGATTTTTGGAAGTAACAAGAAGACATGGACATATTCCCATTGTTTCAGCAGCGGCGACTCTTCAGTTAAATGAAGATGACACGGTGAAAGATGCGCAGGTAGCTTTAGGGAATGTCAGCCCTCAAGGTGTCCCTTATAAAGTGCAATCTGTTTCACAATTGATTGGGAAACCATTTACTCAGGAAATTCTTGATCAATTAGCAAACGATATAAAGAATGAAGTCAATCCAGATCCTGAAGCAGATGCAAAAGCTGGCTATACATTGCAGCTTTCGAGAATTATGGGACGCCGTGTTTCTGAAATTTCCAGTGCTGAGTATCGAAAAGAAGCGTCATCCGTATTGAGTATTCGGGCTTTACAAAAGGCATACCAACATATTAAAGGAACATTTCAGTAATGAAGAAAAATAAAAAGTCCCCTTGGTTTTGATAAGGGTTTGAGGCCGTTTCCCTAACGAAAAAACCAAAGAGGACTCACTTGTATTATAACTCGATGAAAAAATTAAGCAAATGACACTAGTAACAGTCATTACCTGCATTCCTCTTTTTCGAAAAGAGCTCGAGATGATCGCTGCTCGTTTCATTTTCGAAATTTCAATCATTGACTTTGAACCATTGAAGAAAGGTCATTTGTAGGTGTTGAATCAGACAAAATGAACGCTATAAAAGGCTTGATCATACGAGAGCCGGCGGTCTTCTTTATACGAATGCTGTCACCACCGATCGCTGCGGCTTTAATTCGGAATACAGACGAATTTTTGTAAGTGTACGGAGAACATGTTCGCCTTCACTCGCGGTTACACCGAATGGTCCCAATAGAAGCGACCATGAGACAAATGTAAATTCAAGGGGGTTATAACGGGATGTTTCACTTCCTCATAGATAAGAAAACATCCCTTTACCCATATTTCTTCAATATGTAGCATTTGTGCGGGGTTTGAAAAAGTTTTAAAGAAAATGTGAGGAAACAACAAATAAATAATGAAAAGTAGGGGGAGGAATTTACATGATAGATAAAACTACTCGCAAAAAAATCACGGTCACTATCAATGGAACGGTATATGAGCGTGAAGTGAATGTTCGGACATTACTAAGTGACTTTCTCCGGAGAGAATTAGGTTTAACGGGAACACATGTTGGTTGTGAACAGGGGGTGTGTGGCGCTTGTACGATATTGGTGGACGGTCAGGCAGTCCGTTCCTGTTTGCTGCTAGCGGTTCAAGCAGATAATCGCTCCATTACCACCATTGAAGGAATAGGAACGCCTGATCACCTTCATCCGATTCAGGAGGCTTTTTGGGAAAATCATGGTTTGCAGTGCGGGTTCTGTACTCCAGGATTTGTGATATCTGTTTACGAATTTTTAAAAGAAAATCCTGATCCATCCGATGAAGAAATTCGTGAAGCGTTGTCCGGTAATTTGTGCCGTTGTACAGGATATCAAGGAATTATTAAATCGGTAAAAGCAGCTGCAGAAAAATTAAAACAATCGGAATTGGCTGGTTAAATAAATAATCAGGGGCTGTTCTGATGAGTTCCTAAAATGAAGGATTTGGGAGAAATACTACTGTGAAGGACAAAAATAATGGAATCAAATTTGTACATGTTCTCATAGAGGCAATGAAATCTAACAAGAAGCAATTGTATGTGCTGAATGTCCGTTATAAAACTTTTGAAGAACCTAATTCAGAAAGAGAGCATAAGAAAAGTCCTTCATAAGCCTTCTGAAGGATATAAACAAGATAGGAAAAATGGTCTGTCCGATAAGTTCCTAAAATGAAGGGGCTCCAAAAAGTCAGTTAACCCTGACCTTTTGGACAGCCCCGTAGTTTTTCAAACGACTAGGAAAATCGCCTCTGCTTTAGATGAGATTGTGACTCATTCTTAAAGCCTATCTATGTTCGTAATTGACTGTAACCATAATAAAATCAAGATTCTAGCAAAAGCATATCTGTATGGTGATGGAATACAAGGAGGTTTATGGAAATGCAAGAGCTGCTTCAAACATACCACTTAAATGAAAACAATTTCAATTGGGATAAAAACTGGTTCATACAAGCATGGCGGATTATGAACACGATACGTGTATTTGAAGAAAAAAGCATTCAAATTTACAAAAAAGGACTCATGGGTGGATCACTTCACTCATCTATTGGCCAAGAAGCTGTAGCAGCTGGAGTTTGTATGAATTTGAAAAAAGACGATTATATTTCCATTACGTATCGGGGGCGTGGTCAAGCATTAGCAAAAGGGGCCGATCCTTTTCAATTATTTTCCGAAATTTTAGGGAAGAAGACAGGCTATTGCAAAGGAAAAGGGGGCCCTATGCATATTACATCTCAAGAGCTTGGAATATTAGTAGCGAATGGCATCGTCGGTGCAGGTATTCCAATTGCTGTCGGAGCAGGTTTATCCATCAAAACGTTGAAAAAGAATCAAGTTTCTGTTGCGTTTTTCGGAGATGGGGCGACAAACCAAGGAGCATTTCATGAAGCTCTAAATTTGGCTGCGATCTATAAACTGCCGGTCGTTTTCGTTTGCGAAAACAATCTTTATTCAGAAATGACGCCAATTAAAAATGCTGTATTAAATGAGCATTTAGCAGAAAGAGGACTGGCCTATCGCATTCCGTCGATCATCGTGAATGGAAATGATGTGCGAGCTGTATATGAGGTTGCAAAACAAGCTGTGGAACGGGCGCGTTCAGGTGAAGGGCCTACCTTTATAGAAGCCAAAACTTATAGATTGTTAGGACATATGATCGGTGATGCGGAGACGTACCGAACAAAAGAAGAAGTGGAGGAATGGAGACAAAAAGAACCGATCAGAAATTTTCGGGATGTATGCTTAAAACAAAATGTATTGAACGAAAAAGAATTAGATGAAATACAACAACAAGTCATACAAGAAATTGACATTGCATATGAACGTGCGATGAAATCTGAAGAACCTGAAATGGAGGAGATCTTTAATGATGTCTACTAATAGAATCATCAGTTATGCCCAAGCAATCAATGAAGCTCTTAAAGAAGAAATGGCATTAGATGATAGAGTAATCCTTTTAGGGGAAGATATTGGTTCATATGGCGGCGTTTTTAAGGTGACAAAAGGTTTGTTTGATGAATTCGGAAAAGAACGAGTCATCGATACACCTATCTCTGAAACCGGATTTATCGGAGCAGGAGTTGGGGCAGCTATGACGGGGTTAAAGCCGATCATTGAGATTATGTGGATTGATTTTTCGCTAGTAGCGATGGATCAAATTATTAATCAGGCAGCGAAAATGGCCTATATGTCTGGAGGACAAACGAGCGTTCCGATGGTAATACGTACACAAGGCGGCGGGGGAAGAGGAAATGGCGCCCAGCATTCGCAAAGCCTTGAAACATTATTTGCACATATTCCGGGGCTCAAAGTCGTTGCACCTTCTACCCCTTATGATGCGAAAGGATTATTGAAAGCATCTATCCGGGAAGGAAGTCCGGTCATATTTATTGAACATAAAATGCTTTACTCTCAAAAAGGAGAAGTTCCGGAAGAGGAATACACGATTCCTTTAGGAAAGGCGGATATTAAAAGGTCTGGAAAGGATGTTACGATTGTTACGCTGTCAAGAATGGTACAGTTTTCGCTTGAAGCTGCAAAAGAATTAGAAAAAGAAGGAATCGATGCTGAAGTAATTGATTTGCGTACTCTTGTTCCTCTAGATATAGAAACAGTTAAGGAGTCAGTAAAAAAGACGAACCGAGTAGTTGTTGTGCATGAAGCGACTCGTTCTTACGGCTGGGGAGCTGAAATTGCTGCCAGAATTCAAGAGGAGGCTTTTGATGATCTGGATGCACCGGTACAACGAGTGGGGGCGGAAGATGTTCCTGTTCCATATAACTTAAATTTAGAAAAAGAAATGCTCCCGCAAACGAAAGATATCATTCAAGGAGTAAAAAAATCTTTGTATTTACAATTGGAAACAGTGTAATGGCACAGTACAACAATTATTTGAAAGCATTTTGATAAATAATTGCAATTTATATACACAAAAAGATGCTATCTATGTGTTATGACGAAGGAGGAAAAAAGGTGCGGCAGGAAATTGTACTTCCTAAATTGGATTCATCAATGGAAGAGGCTCGTATAGTTTCATGGGAGGTCAAAATTGGTGATACCATTAAAATAGATGACCCAATTTTAATTGTAGAAACTGAAAAATCCAGTCTTGAGGTTGAATCAGAAGTAGAGGGAACGTTAGAAGAAATTGTTGTGGATGAGGGTGAAACTGTACCAGTAGGAACTGTTCTTGCATATGTATCGAGTGGTAAACATTCCACCGAACAAAAAGGCAGCTCCGATCATAATCCTGTAAAAGAAGAGAACATCTCACCAGGAAAGACTGAAAGAATCCGAGTTTCTCCAGCAGCTAGAAGACTTGCAAAGCAGCGCGGAGTAGATCTAACCAAAATTAAAGGCTCGGGACCAAGGGGAAGAGTGATTCTGAAAGATGTGGCGGAAGCTGCTGCAAATGTAGTGGATCAAAGTGTTAAAACAGAAAATAAAGTCATAGCATCGATACATGCTAAAGGGAAAAGGGTTAACCTTACAAGTATGAGAAAAACGATTGCGCAGCGAATGACCGCAAGCTTTATGAATGTTCCTCAATTCCAAATCAAGAAAAGAGTCGATGTATCATCCATTGTGCAATTGCGGCAGGCAGTAGTTTCAAGCATTGAACATTCGGCAGGCGTTCGTTTATCATTTAATGATTTTCTCATACAGGCGGTGGCTTTAACATTGAAGAAATTCCCGAGGGTAAATGCCTCATTCATAGATTCTGAAGGAGATCCTTATATTTTGGAGCATGAAGATATTAATATTGGTCTAGCGGTTGCTATTGATGACGGTTTAGTTGTTCCCGTCATCCATCAGGCAGATCAATTGTCCTTAATCGAGATTGCAGAAAAAAGAACAGAATTGGTTGAAAAAGCGAGAAAAGGCTTATTGAAGCCTGAAGAAATGCGTGGAGGAACTTTCACAATCTCCAATCTTGGCTCAGTTGGAGTTGACGAGTTTGTGGCAATCGTAAATCCTCCTGAAACCGGCATCTTAGCAGTTGGAAATATAATAGAACAGCCTGTTTTAACGAATCGTCATGAAACTTTGATAAAGCCGATGATCACATTAAATGCTTCATTTGATCATCGTACAATTGATGGCGCCTACGGTGGAAGATTTCTCGCTCAATTATGTGATCAGCTGCAATCAGGTCAATGGAATATCTTTTCAACAGTAAAATAATGAAATCATTAGGAAGAAAAGGACTTATTCGTTGCCATGATGAGCATTCGAACATTAAAACAATTTTTCTGAGAAGGACATTAAGCAAAGCTTTTAATCAAGCTATCTTTGACTCTGATCTGAGGAGCAGGAGCTGGTGCACACCGAAAATATTGTCTGAAGATTTAGAATGACTAGACATAATTTTCAACTTGATAGAAACATATAATAGGATTTCCGGCCATCTCCTTTTTATAAACCAAGGTCAGCAGGTTTTATAAGCAGTACCAGAGTATCACTCGTTTTTGAAAATAAGCTTGCTTGAAAAATTGAAACAAATGACGGAGTTTTAGATGGAGTCTTCTCCATCCTCCGCCATTTATATTTTTAGGCGGTAACTAAAAAACAAGTGAGAACTGATTCATCAACGCCTGCATCAAAAAGTTTCAAAAATTCGGAACAACTTGAAATTTTCATGAGAAGCTTTTTCTCCAAAATAATGTTAGCATGATAGGAGAGTGTAAAAATGGGCAATATGAACAAAATAACCGATACCCTTCAGCGTCCTCTCCGTGATTTGCGCATTTCAGTTACTGATCGGTGTAATTTTCGCTGCCGCTATTGTATGCCAGCGGAGATTTTTGGTCCTTATTTTCAATTTCTCAAAAATGATCAGTTGCTCAGTTTTGAGGAAATAACTCGACTGGCTCGCATTTTTGCCTCACTTGGCGTCGAGAAAATTCGCCTATCAGGGGGAGAGCCGTTGCTGCGCAAAGAGCTGCCGAAGTTAATTGAAATGCTCGGTTCTATAGAGGGTATTTCTGACATTGCTTTGACTACGAACGGTTCTCTTCTTGCCAAACATGCGAAAGCGTTAAAGGACGCTGGTCTTCACCGTGTCAACGTTAGTTTGGACAGCTTAGATGATAAAGTTTTTCGCCAAATGAACGGCGGCCGCTGTGACGTCAAAACAGTTCTTGAAGGGATTGAAGCGGCCGAAAAGGCAGGTATGAAGGTGAAAGTGAATATGGTTGTACAAAAGGGGATCAATGATCAGGACATTGTGCCCATGGCGCGTCACTTCCGCGGGACCGGACATGTTTTACGCTTTATTGAATTTATGGATGTAGGAAATAGCAACGGCTGGAATCTTACACAAGTGGTATCTAAGCAAGAAATTTTCGAACGTGTGAACGCTGAAATGCCGTTAGAACCAATCCCGTCCAATTATTTTGGAGAAGTAGCCTCTCGTTATCGCTATCGCGGCACAAATGAGGAAATAGGCATTATTTCTTCCGTAACGGACTCTTTTTGTTCCACGTGCACAAGAGCTCGACTCTCAGCGGACGGCAATCTTTACACCTGTCTATTTGCCTCGCAAGGGACAGATTTGCGGGCGCAGCTCCGCAGCGGGGCAAAGGATGAAGAAATTAGGAATCTCATTCAGGATGTTTGGAGCCGTCGAGCTGATCGTTACTCTGAAGAAAGATTTAACAATACAACGATGCCGAACAAAAAGAAGATAGAGATGTACTATATTGGAGGATAAAACAGAGCGGGGGGAGAAAAGAACATATATTTCAGCTAATCGCTATGATAACAACGAAATTGTCGGTCGATTGAAGGGACAAAAGAACGTATTTTTCAACTAATGAAAGGCGCAGGATCATTTCAAAATATACAGGTGGTGATTGCATGTTATATATCCCGAATTCTTCCCCTATCCCATTTGAAGAAGCACAACGTCTTATTCTCTCTGTGATACGTCCCCTTCCGGTTATTACCATACCTCTGTCTAAAGCTCTTGGGTACTATCTAGCGGAAACGGTAAGGGCTGATCACGATGTCCCTATGTTTGACCGTTCCACTGTAGACGGTTACGCTCTGCGTGCGGAGGATGTGATCAATGCCAGCGCTTCTGACCCGGTAAAGCTGAAGGTTTTGGAAGAGATTCCCGCTGGATATTTACCTCAACAAAAAATTACCCAAGGTACGGCCAGCCGCATTATGACGGGAGCACCTATCCCCGAAGGTGCAAACGCAGTCGTTATGGTAGAGAAAACTGAGAATGCAATGGAAGATAGCGAAAGCGTTTTGGTTTATCAATCGGTTAAAATTGGCGACGCTATTGCCAAAAAGGGACAAGATGTTGAAGAAGGGAAGGACGTCCTCACACAAGGGACGCTTTTAGGACCAATTGAACTGGGTCTGCTCGCTACATTCGGGATTGCATCTGTTGCGGTTTATGCGAAGCCTAAGGTTGGTATTCTTTCAACGGGAAGTGAATTATTAAACGTAGATGAGCCGATCGTCCCTGGAAAGCTTCGTGACAGTAACGGCGTAATGCTGGCCGGTCAAGTGAGTCAAGCAGGAGGTGAACCGGTTTATTTCGGGATTGCCCCGGACAAAGTAGAAGAGCTAGAAAAAAAGATGCTAGAGATTCTACAGCAGGTGGACATTTTAGTAACAAGCGGAGGCGTGTCCATGGGCGAATATGACTTCCTTGGAAAGGTATTTGAAAAAATTAATGCGAAAGTGATATTCTGGAAAACATTAGCTCGCCCTGGAATGCCAGTTTTGTGCGGAGTATGGCAGGATAAGCCGATTTTTGCTTTGGCAGGAAATCCAGCTTCGTCTTACGTCAATGCACATCTTTATGTGCTGCCTGCTATACGCTATATGAGCGGTTCTAAGGATCCGCTGCCGAAACGGGTAACGGTTGTATGTGACGAGGCAATTGAAGGGAAGCAAATGCTTCACACCCGGTTTTTACGAGGATTAACGTACGTTTCTCAAACCGGTGAACTAAGAGTGAAAATATCAAAGAAACAAGCTTCTAATGTTCTGTCCAGCTTTCTGGAAAGCAATTGTCTCGTTAAAGTGCCTGGGGGAAAAGGATTTAATGCAGGTGAGAAAGCGGAAGTGTATTTGCTGGGTGCGGTTGAGGAATTGAGACAGTGACAATGAGTCTGGGGGAGAGATGGTTTGAAAAAGGTTGGAGCAATTATTTTAGCAGCCGGAATGTCAAAACGGATGGGAAAACCAAAGCTGTTATTATCTCTAGGTGGGAAGCCATTATTTCGCTACTCTGTGAACACCGCTACCGCAGCTGGCTTAAAACCAATTGTATTGGTCGGCGGCAAACATATCGAAGAGCTGCGCAAACACACATCTGATTTAACCGAAATAGAAATCATTGAGAATCGGGATTATGAATCCGGCATGGCTTCCTCTCTTAAAGCAGGGATTCAGGCTTTAAAGGGACGAACGGATGCAGTCTTCGTATTTTTGGCAGACCAGCCCTTTGTACCTCCAATAGTTATAACTAAATTACTAGAATCTTATGATCAATATCGAAAAGAAGGTGTCCGCATTTTCCGCCCTAAGTATAATAATGTGCTTGGACACCCTGTATTGTTTGATGCTGAATTATTTGATGAATTTGAGCAAATTCAAGGTGATGAGGGAGGAAAATCAATTGTCCAAAAACATTATTCCAGCTTAATGGCTGTACCGTTTGAAAATTCAGAATGGGGATTTGATATTGACACCACAGAGGATCTGCTCAAACTAAAAAGGATTGCGCCAAAATATATTTAACAAAAATAGGGATAACAATAGATTCATTGTTGTCCCTTTTTAAATTTGTGTAACGGTCGTTGTACTTGAAGAAGTGCGTGGTTTTATTCAATCAAAAATTTCCCGGTTCAACAAGATTGACCGAGACTTTAGAAAATTTATTGCAGGAGTCCCATATTGAAATCGATAAACAAACAGCTCTGATGGGATCTATATATAATTCGTATCTTAATAAGGCTCTTTATGATTGTTGAGAAAATTGTATCTTAGTTATCCGGTATTAGAAATAACAAGCAAATCCTTCCTTGATCATCATTCATTAGGATACTTGTGCGAGTGTTCCTCATCTCTTTGCACCGCTGAGTACGAATGCGGTTCTTCCATTTCGTTTTAATTTCTCCCGTTTATTCAGATAGTTTATACTTGACAGTTTCTCAAAAATGGTATTAAATTTGCATTAAGGAAAAATATATGCAATAACAACAAAATTTAAACTCAATAAAATAAATATGTGTGAAGGAATTTTTTTTGACATAAAGTTTGCCCTTAGGCAATATTTATAACTATGGTAAAAAAGTAGGTGAAGGAATGGGAAAATTTCCTATTTGTGCAACATGAAGCCGGCAACTTTCTGTAAAGTATTAAGCCAAACGGTAAGCTGAAAGGCGAAGCTGAAACAAATCAACTAGCGAAATGAAATTCATGTCTGTAAGTGTTTTGGCATTTATTCATTGATTGCGTTTTTTCAGTTTTGTTTCTTCTCAGGAATAAAAACAAATTGAGGTTACATATAGGAGTTTTCTATAAAAAACGGACAATGTTTGATTCCTGAATTCACAATTTGCCAGAATGGTTGTCGATATTTAATAGAAATCGTTCGCCAATAAACTAGAGAGATGGGCTGACTTAAAAATCAAATCAATTCATAAAAATAAAAGGAGAGTGCGAAAAAATGAAAAATGTTATGAAAAAAATGGGGTGCTTATTCTTAATTAGTGCCTTGCTGGTGTTAAGCGCGTGTAGTTCTGGACAAGAAGCATCCAAACGATCAAAAGATGGAAAAATTAATGTCGTCACAACGATTGCACAAATTGGCGAGCCGTTGTCTGAAATCGGCGGAGATCGTTTAAATGTCAAAAGTTTAATGGGGCCGTCTGTAGACCCTCATTTGTATAAGGCTACTCAAAGTGATATGGAAACTCTTGAAGAAGCAGATATCATTTTTTACAACGGATTGCATTTGGAAGCGAACATGGTTGAAATATTTGAAAAGATCTCTGAATCAAAACCTGTTCTTGCAGTCGGTGAAACCATTCCTGAAGAATCTCTTTTAAAGGATGAAAAAGGAGTAGTTGATCCTCATATTTGGTTTGATCTGGACCTTTGGCAGCAGGCATTGGATGCTGCGGTTGAACAATTAAAAGAATTCTCTCCGGAAGACGCAGATTATTTTGAAGAAAATAAAAAGAAATATTTTGCTAGATTAGCTGATTTGAAAAAAGAAGCCGAAAAGCTTGCGGACATTCCAGAAAGTCAAAGAGTTCTTGTCACAGCGCATGATGCTTTCGGATATTTCGGACGAATGCACGGCATTAAAGTAGTTGGTCTTCAAGGACTTAGCACTGATTCCGAAATCGGTATTACAGATATTCAAGATACGATTGACATTATTAAAAAGTACAAAGTTCCTGCCGTATTTATCGAATCAAGTATTAATGAAAAATCGATCAAGGCTGTCATAGAAGGAGCGAAAAGTGAAGGAATTAACGTTACATTAGGCGGGGAGCTTTACTCTGATGCAATGGGTGAGGAAGGAACAGAAGAAGGAACTTATATAGGAATGTATCGCCATAATATCAATACGATTTATGAAGCATTAAGCGAAGGAGGAAAATAGCATGGCTGAAGCAGTGCTTCAAGTAGAGAATCTGTCCGCTTCCTATCGAAAAAATACAGTGCTCTTCGATGTGAATTTTGTAGTGCAGGCTGGTTCGTTAGTGGGAATCGTCGGTCCGAACGGTGCCGGAAAGTCGACGCTTTTAAAAACAATATTAAATCTTCACCCTTCCTTAACGGGATCAGTAAAATTTTTCGGATTGCCATTCAACAAGGTCCAAAAAAGGATCGGTTATGTACCACAGCGAGGTTCGGTTGATTGGGACTTTCCAACAAACGCATTGGATGTTGTCACTATGGGACTATATGGGCAAATCGGATGGCTGAAGCGGCCATCCCGATTGCATAAACAAAAAGCATTCGAGGCCTTGGAAAAATTAGGGATGGCTGATTACGCTGACCGTCAGATAAGCCAGCTTTCTGGCGGTCAACAGCAGCGTGTGTTTTTAGCACGCGCATTAGTGCAAAATGCCGACTTGTATTTTATGGACGAACCGCTGGCTGGTGTTGATGCAGCAACAGAACGCGCTATTATGACATTGCTGAAAGAATTAAAAGCTTTAGGAAAAACGGTCATGGTCGTGCACCATGATTTGCAAACAGTAGAAGATTATTTTGACCATGTTCTTTTATTAAATCGCACCGTCATTCAGTACGGAAAAACGAAGCAAATTTTTACTAGAGAAAATATTTCGCGAACTTATGGAGGAGACTTGCGCTGGTTGAGAGAGGAGAGTCTTCATGTTCACAATCCTATTAAATAGCAACACACAATGGGTGTTATTTAGCACGATGATTTTTGGGATTGCTGCTGGAACAATGGGCTGTTTAGCCTATTGGAAGCGGCAAAGCTTAATGAGTGATGCCTTAGCTCATGCAGCATTGCCCGGTGTTGTGATCGCCTTTCTTCTACTTGGAGAAAAAAACTTATTTGTCATGATCATTGGAGCATCCATCAGCGCTTTAATTGGAGCATCATTTATCCAATGGATACGTTCATCAACTAGAATTTCGGCAGATACGGCGATGGGAATGGTGCTGTCTATTTTTTTTGGCTTAGGAATCATGCTCCTGACAGTTGTGAATCGAACGTCAGGCGGAAATCAGAGCGGTTTGGACAGTTTTATTTTCGGTCAGGCCGCCTCGATGGTCAGATCAGATGTCACTACAATGTTAATCCTAGCTTTGGCGGTTATTTTGATTGTATTCATTGCATTTAAAGAATGGAAAATATATCTTTTCGATCCGGAATTTGCAAAAGGATTAGGACTGTCACTTAAATGGATGAACGGATTATATACAACGATTCTTGTCACAACGATTGTCATCGGGATTCAAGCTGTAGGAGTTATTTTAATTGCCGCCCTGCTGATTATCCCGTCAGTAAGTGCCCGCTATTGGACACAGTCTTTTCAACGGATGATTATCATATCAGCTCTGTTTGGGGGAGCGGCTGGCGCATTAGGAACATTCATCAGTGCATTGGGAAGAGGATGGCCTACAGGACCTTTTATCGTCATTGTGGCGTCCGCGCTGTTTTTCTTATCGCTTTTCTTTGGCAAAGAGAAAGGGATTCTGGTCAAGTATTTACAATTGAAAATGCAAAAAAGATTAGTGAATATTCATACCAGTAAGGCCTTAAGAACAAAAGGGGTAGAATAACCATGACTTATCATGCTATGTGGATTATCGTAACTGCTTCTTTAGTGGGGCTGTCCTGCGGCTTAATAGGTGTATTTCTGATACTCAGGAAAATGGCGATGATGGCTGATGCAATTAGTCATACGGTTCTGTTAGGAATTGTCATCGCTTTTATTATTACGCGTGAATTAAGCGGAACTCATATGCTCATTGGTGCTATATTTGCAGGACTATTGACAGCTTTTTTAGTGCAGTGGCTTCATTCTTTAGACGTTCAGCAAGATGCAGCAATAGGAATTGTGTTTACGACGATGTTTGCTATTGGCGTTATTTTAATAGCGACTTCTGTAGGAAATGCACATTTAGATGTTCAACATGCTTTAATGGGGGAAATCACCTTTATACCTTGGAATAAAATGTCACTTCCTCTAATTGGCGAGGTTCCGAAGGCTACAGCATTGCTGGCTCTCGTTTTGTTTGTTGTTTTATTTGTTCTTGTCGCTTTTTATAAAGAATGGAAAATCACTTCATTTGATCCTGCGCTTGCTGCCAGCTTAGGGATTCCTGTTTTACTCATGCATTATGTATTCTTATGCTTAGTATCGATCACAACAGTTGCTTCTTTTGATGCGGTCGGCGCAATTATGGTCGTTGCGATGTTAATTACTCCAGCTGCCTCGGCTTATCTTTGGACAGATAGACTTTCTATTATGCTAGTATTAAGTGGATTATTTGGCGTAATATCTGCTGTAGCGGGCTATTATATAGCAGCTTGGGTCGACACTTCTATTTCTGGCTCAATGGCATTTGCCACAGGATTAGTGTTTTTCATAAGCTTTTTGTTTTCTCCGAAACATGGATGGATTGCGAGATATTTGCGATTGCATAAAACTGTAAAAAAGACAGGGTGAAAATCGGCTATTAAATTGTCTTTCATAACGGTTGATCTCCTCCATACGCTTGTCTTATGGTGCTTTTATATAGTAAACTTTGTATGATGAAGATATTAATGGAGGATAACCAATGCCAACCCCGAGTATGGAAGACTATATTGAACAAATATATTTGCTAATTGAAAATAAAGGCTATGCGAGAGTGTCGGATATAGCAGAAGCGTTATCTGTACACCCTTCTTCAGTTACAAAAATGGTGCAGAAGCTCGACAAGGATGACTACTTAGTTTACGAAAAATATAGAGGGTTCGTCTTAACGCCGAAAGGAAAAAAAATCGGAAAACGCCTCGTCTACCGGCATGATCTGTTAGAGCAATTTTTGCGGATTATTGGCGTCAAAGAAGAAAACATCTATCGCGACGTGGAAGGAATTGAGCACCATTTGAGCTGGGATGCTATTGACCGAATAGGGGATCTGATTCAATTTTTTGAAAAAGATAAAAGTCGAATCATAGAATTGCAGCAATTGCAAAATTTGAATGAAGAAAATGAAGAAAACGACTTCTAACATTAAACGACTTCTAATTTAGAAGTCGCTTTTTTTGTGCATGTAAAAATTTTTGTAAAAATTGTAAAAATTTTGTTGATTGATTCGTTATTCCTATTTATAATTTTCTCAAGAGATATAAAAAAAGAGGAAAAGAGGATTATGATGAAAAAATGGGGATTCATATTACTAGCTTTTATTTTGTGGATAGGAGTGATGCCAAAGCCGTCATCAGCTGCACAACAAGCATCTTTTGAGAAAGAACTGAATCAATATTTAGAGGAAGTAAGTAAACAAAGAGGTTTCAAAGTTACAAGAGAACATATCGAATTTTCGTTAGCTCAATATGAAGAAAAGATCGAAAATTTTGATTCTGTTGAAGAACTTCGTGATTTTTTAGGAGAGGTCATTCAAAAAGATTTAAGCAATTTAACCGAAATATATGACGAATTTAATTTAAATGAAGCCAGTTTGCGCCAACTGCTTCAAGAACACGGTGAAGATCTAGATGAGTATGTGTTTGTAGAAAATTTGTATGATGCCGTCATGCTTTACATAGAGCGTGATCCAAATTTTGATAAAAATTTGCAAGACTATTTGGCGAAAATTAGTAGTATTAGAGGATTTCCTGTGACGATTGACCATATTAATAGATCTTTGAGTTTATATGAGAGAAAACTGGAAGACTTTAAAACCGTTAAAAGTTTAGAAAGATTTTTAGGAGAAGTTATTAAAAAGGATTTAAGCAATTTATCCTATATTTATGATGAATATGATTTAAATGAAAAGGAGTTGCGCCAGCTGCTTCAAGAACACGGAAAAAAATTGGAGGATTACGTTTTTCTAGATGATTTGGAAGAGGATGTTATAACATTTTTAAGTGAAGAATGGGATGCTGGTGTAGAAGACGAGCTCCTTTACGATTTATTAACGGTTTTTGAGCAGGAATACGGATTGACAAAAGAAGAAATCGAGCGGTTAAAGAACCATTTGCGATCAATTGAAGAGCATCTTATGAAAGAAGAGACAATTATAGCTTTGTTGGACTTGGCGGATCGGATGATGGCTTTTGAAGGGTTTGATGAAGCGACAGAGCTTACAAAGAGCCAAATCGAGGAGTTAATTTCGATTTTTAAAGATTTTCAACGTATTTTTAAAATTAAAGTTACATTTTCCCTTGTAAAAGATGGGTCTGAAAAGGAGCTTTCGCTGTTTGATCTATTTAACTTGAAAGAATTGATCAATGCAAAATTGAAAATCAACATATACAGTGAAAGTGGAGAATTTTTGGCTGATCTTCTCATTACCGGAGAAATCGTTGATTCAGATACGATACATCGAACTGGGCAAACGATTCGTCACGGTGCTCAAGAAGCCAAAAGTGTGAAACAAGAGAAAAACGTTTCGCAAAAAATAGAAAAAAAGATAAAATCTGTAAAGGACAATGAGCATAAAACAGTAAAAGGTGCAAAATTGCCGAAAACAGATTCCGGCTATGGCATGAATGCTATTGTAGGATTGTTCATTGTTTTAGCGGGATTTTTAATTTTTAGACAAGCAAGGAAGGTTTAATATGCTGGAAACTACAAAAAGAAGCAGCCGAAACAAGCGGTTGTTTCTTCTTTTCTTTGCATCAATGATTATATTAGCCGGCCTATGGTTTTCAGCCGCAAACGGCTATAAACTTTTCAAAGGAATGCTACTGCCAGAGACCCATTCTGAAACGAAACAGAAGGCGGAAGCTGCACAGCCGGCCCCAGAAAAAAATACGAAGGCAGAAAAGGTTTTATATCCGACACGACCTAAAATTGGGGAGCAAATAGGAGAGCTGTTTATTCCAAAACTAAATGCAGTACTTCCGATATACCATGGAACGAACGAAGAAGAGCTTGAAAAAGGGGTCGGTCATTTTGCAGGAAGCGTATTGCCAGGAGAGGCAGACAATTCGGTTCTTTCCGGTCATCGCGACACCGTGTTTCGTAGGCTAGGGGAAGTAGGAAAAGGAGACGAGTTAATCGTCACAACTTCAGCTGGAGAATTTACTTATAAAATCTATAAGGTTCGGATCGTTGATAAAGACGACCGGACCGTGATCGTTCCGAAACCGAGGCCCACGTTAACTGTCAGTACATGTTATCCGTTTCATTTTATCGGCTCCGCGCCGGAACGATACGTGCTCGTAGCATATCTTGTTTCCGAGAAGTTGAAAAAATAATCTGTTATCTTGACCTATCATAATGTTTCCAATTCCCGTCTTCCGGTGGGAAAACTATCATAAAAACGGCTTTAGCCCTGTATTCTAAAGGGCTAAAGCCGTTTATAATCGACTGTCTGACAGGGGAAGGTTTCCCCCCTAAAATTTGTTATCATGTGCATTTTTCAAGACACTGCATTTTTTTGACAGAGTTACGAATGAGTCTTTTAATGTCCTTATTTTACGGACTTTCTACCATATCCTTGTTATTTTTATCGCTTTTTTCTTTTCTGTTTTTATTCATAAAAGAAAATATGGTGAGCAGTGCTAAGATGACAAGGCAAACAGTAGAACCGATCATATTTTTCTTATTAAAGATAAAAGAGAAAAAGATGACCAATAATGAAACGGTGGCTACTATCGTTGTGTATGGGAACCATTTTACTTGGAAATATGGTTTCTCCTTATACTGAGAACGAAGCTTTAGCTGAGCCAGACAGATGCTTGTCCATAATAAAATAATCGTAAAACCAGGTATCGTCATTAAATAGCTGATGACTCGGTCTGGAGTCATATAAGCTAAAAATACCCCAAATAAAATACAGATAGCCGTAATGGTAATACAGTTGATCGGTATTCCTTGTTTGGAAATCTTTAAAAATCTTTTTGGCGCTTCACCGCTTTGAGCCATGGAATATAATGTTCTGGAAGTTGCGTAAATCCCTGAGTTCGCCGCTGATAAAACAGCAGTAATAAGGACAAAATTCATAATATGAGCGGCTCCAGGAAGCCCTGTGATGCTCAATACTTGGACAAATGGACTGTCTTCCCCTGTCACTTGATTCCACGGCATTAAACCACAAATAATAAGAATAGGAAGCATATAAAAGAGAATAACTCTCCACATCGTTCCTTTAATGACTTTTGGCAAAACCTTTTCTGCATCTTTTGTTTCTGTGACCGCAACACCGATTAACTCAGCCCCGCCGTATGAAAACATGACGACTAAAAAGGCGCTTAACATTCCTCCAATTCCATAAGGAAAGAACCCGCCGTGTGCCGTGTAGTTAGAAAAAGGATCATCAATATTGCTCGGAATAATTCCAAACAAAATGCCAAAGCCTAATAAAATGAAAGCGATTAATGCGAAAATTTTAATTCCTGCAAACCAAAACTCAATTTCACCATAGTACTTTACTTGAAACAAATTCATTCCAATGATTAAAACCATACAAAGGAGACTTAAAAGCCATAACGGTACGGTTGGAAACCAATATTTCAGAAAGCTTCCTGCTGCTAAAATTTCAACAACGGTGACAACAATCCAATTGATCCAATAAAGCCATCCTACAATAAAGGATATATGGAAGCCAAAAGCTTTATAAACAAGATGCTGAACGTTTAAGTTCGGATAAACAATCGCCATCTCAGCCAGTGCCGTCATGACAATAAATAATAAAAGGCCTCCTAATAAGTAAGCTATTACAACACTTGGGCCGGCAATATTTAATGTATCTGAGCTCCCTTTAAAAATTCCTGTTCCAATCATGCCTGCTAGCGCAATAAACTGAACATGTCGAGGTAATAACCCTTTTTTTAATGTTTGATCTTTTTCCATGGTGTTCATGCCTTTCTGTCCATTATGAAAAATATACTAGAATAACTGGCAGCATACTTTTTTACTTAATCGCTTTTCAGGTTTTACGCTTTTCTGCGTTTAAGTAAAAAAAATAAATATGTTTCTAGTATATAATATTCTTTCGATTCATCAAAGAATAATGAAAAAACTCATTGCTATAAAACTGTTACAATTTATGGTAAATAGCAATACTCTTGAACTTCGAAGATATTTACGGAGCAAAGATAAGGTCGATTCTTCCTCTATTTAGTAGGAACTTATTACGATCTGTTCGATAAAACACTTCCTAAATGAAGAGGAATGTTATGAAGGTCCGCAAATCTTTTTCAAAACAGGGGTACTATTCTAAAAAGTGTTTTATTTTAAGAGTAGTTCAAATAAGTGTTATAATTTTTTTGTAAAAAAAATTGTCTGTTGCCGACAAATTCCACCACAAAAATCTTCTCGTCATCCGTATAATCTTAATCGTGTATTATTTATAGATTACCTTCTATACAGGTTAGGAGGAGACGGAAATGGGAGATCAATATCAGACGCGTATGGAGAAACGTCAAAAAAAGAAATCAGCTTCTAAAAAATCTCCGCTCATAAAAATCATGACAGCCTTTATTCTTGCGATTATCGTAATGATGACTGCGGGGGGTATCGTGGTATTGTCTTACATTATAAGCGCCCCTGCACTAGACCCGAAATTACTGAAAGATCCGTTATCCTCAACCGTTTATGATATGTATAATGAAAAAGTGCGAGATATTTCAGGAAGCGAACATCGGAAAATCATCAAAATCGAAAATATACCGAAAAATGTACAAAATGCGTTTATCGCAACAGAAGATGTGCGGTTTTTTGAGCATAATGGAATCGATTTTAAACGAATCGCAGGTGCAACCGTTGCGAATGTAAAAGAAGGATTCGGCGCTGAAGGCGGAAGTACGATTACCCAGCAGGTAGTCAAAAATTCATTCTTAACGCCTGAAAAAACGCTTAAGCGAAAAATACAAGAAGCTTACTTGGCTGTTCAGTTGGAACGACGCTACTCAAAAGAAGAAATTCTTGAAATGTATTTAAATAAAGTGTATTTCGGTCAAGGAGCATACGGGGTTGCGACAGCGGCAGAAACATATTTTAACAAATCCGTGAAAAAGCTGACGATTAGTGAAGCGGCGCTGTTGGCGGGGCTGCCGCAAAGACCGAGCGAATACGATCCATTTAAAAATCCGGATTTAGCTGAAAAAAGAAGAAATATAGTATTGTCGTTAATGAGGAAGTATGGCTTTATTACCGAAAAAGAAGAGCAAGATGCGAAAGCGATCCCGGTTGAGAAATTATTAAAGAAGAAAAAAGAAGGGCCGAAATATCAAGCGTTTATCGATCAAGTCATCAAAGATATAGTTGATGCCGGAATATCGGAAAAGGATATCTATACGGGCGGTTTAAAAATTTATACAACCCTTGATCCGGATGCTCAAAAATTTACAGAAAAAGTGCTGACAACTGATCAATACATTTATTATCCAGACGATCAGTTCCGGGCAGGAGTCGTGCTACTTGATACACAGACTGGCGCCGTCAGGGCAATTGGCGGAAACCGCAACTCAGATCAAGAAGTACAAAGAGGTTTTAACTACGCAACACAAACGAAAAGACAGCCAGGTTCGACGATTAAGCCGATCTTGGATTACGGCCCGGGAATCGAACATTTCAAATGGTCTACATATAAACAGTTCATTGACGAGCCGCTCACCATCCATGGCAAAGAAATCAAAAACTGGGACGGTCAATATCGCGGCAGTATATCGATGCGAAAAGCGTTACAATGGTCTTACAATATACCGGCTGTAAAAGCATTTTTGGAGGTAGGGGAAGACCGGGCAAAAGAATTTGCGGAAAAACTCGGAATCCCGCTCGATCAGATCTATCCTTCATATGCGATCGGAGGCTTTAATAAAGGTGTGTCCCCGCTTCAATTGGCTGGGGCGTATGCCGCTTTTGGAAATGAGGGCGTTTATCATAAGCCTTTTACGGTAAGGAAAGTCGTCTATCCAAACGGTAAAGAAATCGATCTTTCTTCCAAACCGGTGAAGGCGATGAGCGACTATACCGCCTACATGATGACCGATATGTTGAAAACCGTCGTGAAAGAAGGAACAGGACGACTGGCGAACATCCCAGGACTTCCACTAGCAGGAAAAACAGGAACAACCAACTTGCCGGAAAATATACGAGGAGATGGAACATCTGATGCCTGGTTTGTCGGCTACACGACTCGTTATGCGGCTGCGGTTTGGACGGGATACGACCAGACGACTCAGGAAACGTATGTGACAAACGAGAAGGCGAAGATTTCAAGACTTATTTTTAAAGAAATCATGTCTCACGTTTCTGAAAAAATAGAAACACCTGATTTTGAAAAACCGGACAGCGTCGTCGAAAGAGTAGTTGGCGGCCGAACTGAATTATTTGTAAGGGGAACTCCAATCCCAGCAATTCCAAAACAAAAAGAAAAGGATAAAAAAGAGGATCAAAAACAGGATCAAGTAAAAGATAATGAACAGGAGCAAAAACAAGAAGAGGAAAATCAGGAGCCAAAAGAAGAGAACAATCAAAATGACATGGATAAAGAGCAGCAAGAAAATTCTGAGGACAACAAAGAGCAGCCTGAAGATAATAAAGAAATAGAGCAGCCAAATCAGCCTCCTGCCAATGAACAGCCGCAGCCACAACCGCCAGCTAACAACGGCAGCGACCAAGGAAACGGCCAAAAACCACCAGGAGGAAATAACGGAACTGGCGGATCAAATAAAAACGGAAACGGCGGCTCGAATAGCAACGGGAATGGCAGCGGATCAAGCAGTAATAATGGTCCAGGAAAAGGAGCCGGCACAACCAATCCGAACGGAAAATCACAATCTGAAAAGCAATCAACGGATAACGGCAGTCCATAAACAAAAGGGCTGAAAAAACATACTAACAATAGTAGTGCAGACCACGGCCATGGTTTGTGCTACTATTTTTTTGTATAGATGAGAAAGTTTGTGTTCATTTAGGAAAAAACATATAGCTTGCAGCAATTGTATACGCTTTTATCGACTTCAAATTTGATATAATTAGAGCAATCGGATCTGTGTCAGCAAAGATTTATAGAGGTGATTTTCAGAATGTTCTTAGAAGAGCGTGCTCAAAAATTTGAATATAAGTTGAATGATACAGATGATCAAATCATCGAATATATTGTGAATAATAAAAAGCTTGTTGTTACGATGTCTATTCAATCACTTGCTGCGTCTTTATATACAGTTCCAAATACCATTACAAGACTCTGCAAAAAACTAGGATATGATGGGTATTCCCATCTTAAAAACAGTCTTAAGGAAGAATTGCATACAGAGCTAAAAGGACAGGATATGGTAGAAAACAGCTTATATACAACTGTACAAAAAACGTTTGATTTAATGGATATGGATAAGATTAAACTTGTAACAAGGTTGTTACGTGAAGCAAAAAATATTTTATTTTTTGGTGTAGGAGATTCAGTGATTTTTTGTGAAATGATGGTCAAAAACTTGAAGGTTGCCGGAAAACAATCCGATTATTCTATTCATCCTCACGAAATCAGGCATGGGATCAACCGGCTTAAAAGTGGAGATATTCTTTTCCTTATTAGTTTATCAGGAGAAACTCCTCAAGTGTTGGAAATGGCAGAGCTAGGCAAGATGAAATCAATTTGTGTCATATCGCTTACTCATTTTTATCGTAATTCTCTTCAGAAATTAGCAGATGTCAATCTATATTGTCATGCTCCTAAGAAATTGCTGAACGGCTACAATGTCACTGATAAAACATCTCCAATGATTGTTTTGCGTACTTTGTCAGAATACTTCTGGAAAGAAACGTGCGGATGTGTATAAATACACATGAAAGCGCTCTATTAAAGAATAACTGTGTAAAAATAAGAAGAAATCTCTTCTTCTTTTTTTTTATGCTACTATAAGGCTAAAGTTACAGCAATTGATAAGTAAAGGAGATTGATTTTATGCAATTAGTATCTGCGACATCACCTGATTTAATTAGTACGAATCAATCCTTTGCTTCGAAAGATGAAGTTATCAATTTTTTAATTAAAAAATTATATGAAGCAGGGAAGCTGTATTCGGAAAAAGATTTTTACCAGGCTGTCATGGAAAGAGAGAGTTTATCCCCGACAGGCTTTGAAGGCGGACTGGCGATTCCGCATGGTAAGTCGGCAGCAGTAAAAGAAGCAGCATTTGCCGTTGCAACTCTTAAAAAACCGATCATTAACTGGGAAAGCATTGATCCAAATAATGAAGTGACTTTGGTTGTATTGCTTGCTATTCCTGAAAATGAAAGCGGTTCAACACACCTGTCGTTATTATCAGAACTTGTGAAAAGGTTATCAAATGAAGAGTACAAAAACCGTTTATTGAAATCGAAAACCAATTATGAGTTATTTTATCATTTAGATCGTCAATTTCAAGAAGAAAATGCTGAAGCAGCCAATAAAATGAATAAAACAATTTTAGCAGTTACCGCTTGTCCGGCTGGCATTGCCCATACTTATATGGCGGCAGAGGCGTTAGTAAATGCAGGTAAAGAGCTTGGAGTTGATATTTTCGTTGAAAAGCAAGGAGCGAACGGCATTGAAGACCGCCATACTACACAGTTATTAAGAAAAGCCGATGCTGTTATTTTTGCGGCTGATGTGGCGGTAAAAAATGAAGAAAGATACAGTCATCTTCCCAAAGTGAAAACCTCTGTGGCCGCACCGCTGAAAAATGCAAAAGCGATTATCACGCAAGCATTAGAGAAATCTGAAAATGTCGAGAAAAAGGAATATGCTGGTTCGGTTAACTCTTCACATGGGACAGAAGAAAACGAGAAAAAAAGCTTTAAAACTGAAATAAAGGATTCCATCTTAACAGGAATTTCTTACATCATTCCGGTTATTGTCGCTGGAGGTATGACTCTGGCAGCTGCTGTATTGATCTCCCAGGCTTTTGGTCTTCAGGAAGTTTATGATACAGAAGGGTCATGGCTTTGGCTGTTAAGACAGTTGGGCGGAACATTATTAGGGACTTTAATGGTTCCAATTCTTGCGGCATATATGGCCTACTCGATTGCGGATAAGCCGGCATTGGGGCCGGGGTTTGCGGCAGGCGTAGCTGCAAATTTAATTGGCAGCGGTTTTCTGGGCGGTATGCTCGGAGGTATTTTAGCCGGTTATTTCCTTAAATATTTAAAAGAAACTGTTAAACCTAGAGGAACATTTGCCGGGTTTATCAGCTTCTGGCTGTATCCGGTAGTTGGAACACTTGTTGTCGGTTCAATTATGCTGTTTGTTGTTGGAAAACCACTAGCATTTTTAAATCAGGGCTTAATCAGCTGGTTAGAGGGTATGTCGGGTACAAACGCCATTCTTTTAGGAGCTATTCTAGGGGCAATGGTATCTTTCGATCTCGGCGGCCCAGTCAATAAAGCTGCCTATACATTCTGTATTGGAGCTATGGCCAGCGGCAACTTTGTTCCATATGCTGCCTTTGCATCTGTGAAAATGGTTTCTGGTTTTTCAATAACAGCTGCGACGATTGTTGCTAAAAAATATTTTGATAAAGAAGAAAAAGAAGTCGGAAAGCAAACATGGCTATTAGTGCTTGCAGGTATTACTGAAGGAGCGATTCCGTTTGCAATGAAAGACCCGCTTCGCGTGATTCCATCCCTTATGGTTGGATCAGCTATTACTGGTGCGATTGTTTCCTTTTATCAAATTGGACTCAATGTACCTGGTGCTGGAATCTTCTCGCTTGCGTTGCTGCAAGGAAAACCGTTGTTGATAGGAGCAGGTATATGGTTAGGAGCTGCACTTCTTGGTGCGTTTGTATCGATGTGTTTATTAATAGTCACGCGTAAAAACAAATTAAAAAAAGAAAAGCATAATCAACATTCACCGCAAGCTGCATAAGCCGCTTAAGGCGTGGAAGCAACGAGTTCTACTACAAAATATTAATTGATCGGAGGACACCATGAAAAAAGTTCATATCGTTCCACATATGCATTGGGACAGAGAATGGTACTTTTCAACTGAAGAATCGAGAATCTTATTAGTAAATAATATGGAAGAAATTTTAGATATGCTAGAGAATCATCCAGAGTACCCCTACTATGTTCTGGATGGGCAAACAGCTGTTTTGGAAGACTATTTTGCAGTTAAACCGGAGAATAAAGAGAGAATCAAAAAGCTTGTGCAAGAAGGGAAACTGATTATAGGCCCTTGGTATACACAAACAGATGAAATGGTTGTTGGCGGAGAATCCATTGTACGGAATTTATTATATGGAATTAAGGATTGTGAAGAATTTGGGGATTATATGAAAATTGGTTATCTTCCAGATTCATTTGGACAATCTTCGCAAATCCCGCAAATCTTAAGAGGATTTGATATTAAATATTCTATTTTCTGGCGCGGTGCTTCTGAACGGCATGGAACAGACAAGACAGAGTTTTATTGGGAATCTGATGAAGGTTCTAAAGTACTTGTCCAGTTATTTCCTTTAGGGTATGCGATCGGTAAATATTTACCTGAGGATGAACAGAAGCTTCAAGAACGGATCAATAAATATTTTGCCGTGTTGGATAAGGGAGCAACGACGGAGCATATTATTCTTCCGAACGGACATGATCAAATGCCGATTCAAAAAAACATTTTTACTATTATCGAAAAACTTAGAAGGTTATATCCAGATCGTGAGTTTTTCTTAAGTAAATATGAGAATGTTTTTGCAGAATTAGAAAAAAACAGTGATTTGCCGACTTTAAAAGGTGAATTTTTAGACGGGAAGTATATGCGTGTTCACCGAAGTATTTATTCTACTCGCATGGATATTAAGTCTGCTAATACAAGAATTGAAAATAAATTAACAAACATTTTAGAACCGCTCGCATCTCTTGCCTACAGCTTAGGCTTTGAATACCATCATGGGTTAATTGAACTCATATGGAAGGAAATCATGAAAAATCATGCTCATGACAGTATTGGCTGTTGCTGCTCTGATAAGGTTCATCAAGAAATTTGCAGCCGTTTCTTCATTGCGGAAGAAAAAATCGATCAATTGATCCAGTTTTATAAACGAAAAATTGTTGATTCAATGGATACTGACTGGAATTTCGATCGACTAACTGCATTCAATTTACTTCCTTATGACCGCGATGAAGTGATTACAGCAAGCGTAATTACTAAATATAAGTCTTTTAAGTTAATTAATGAAGATGCAAAAGAAATCGAGTTTGAAGTTTTAAATAGTGAAATAATGGATCCTGGTTTAATTGATCGTCAAATTGTTCATTACGGAAACTACGAACCATTTATAAAATATACTGTCCAATTAAGAGATCGAATACCTTCGTTAGGTTATAAAACTTATTTTGTCGTAGAAGATAATAAGGAATTAAGTAATTCATTTCGCGCTCAAGATCGTATTTGTACGGACTTTTACGAAATAAGTGTGAATCCAAACGGTACGATAAATATTTACGATAAGCATTTAAATAAAACGTTCCATAATGTACTTTTACTTGAAAACGGAGGAGACGATGGTGATGAATACGATTATTCACCATTGCCGAATGAAGAGCTGATCTATAGCGATCATGTTGATGCAGCAATTAATATAACTCAAAACCAATTTGCAGGTAAAATTGACATTCAATATAGATTGGCTGTTCCTGAAAATTTAGAGAAGAGAAAAGAAAAAAATGCAGATAGTTTTGTAGATATCCATATTGAGTTAACTATTCCTAATCATAAACCAATAATTGAAGTAAAGTTTGAAATTGATAACCATGCGAGAGATCATCGATTGAGAGTTCTTATTCCAACGGGTATCGCATCTCTATTTTCAATTTCTGACAATCAATTTGGATTTATTAAACGTGCTGTATATGATCAGGCAATGGATGTTTGGGAAAAGGAAAATTGGGACGAGCGTCCAGACCCGATTTATCCGATGCTGAGCTTTGTTGGATTATCAAATGAAGAATATGGAATGAGCGTTTTAACAAACAGTACAAGAGAATATGAAATTGTTGGCAAAAACTACGACACGATTGCGATTACTTTATTTAGAAGTGTTGGCTTACTTGGTAAAGAAGAATTGCTTAGAAGACCAGGCAGGCCTTCAGGAATCAAGCTGCCTACCCCTGATTCTCAAATGATCGGAAAGCTTACTTTAGATTTTGCTATTACGACCCATCAGGGATCTGCTTTAGAAGTGAATGTCGGACGTATGGCTAAGGAATACTTAACACCGATTCATGTGTATAACAAAATTCCGTATGACGCCATGAAACTAAATAAAGCGGATATTAAAACACCTGTAAAATTCAGTTTGCTAAAAGAATCGTCTCCAGAAGTTGTGTTAAGTACTTTGAAAAAAGCTGAAAAAGATGACCAGCTTGTTTTGCGATTCTATAATCCGACAGACAAACCAAAAACGGCTTCATTTGAAATAAATGGCATTTTGAAAGAAGCTTATAAAGCGAATTTAAATGAAAAACCGCTGGAATTATTAGAAGTAGCAGACAGCCGCAAGATTGAAACAAAAATAAAGCCGAATCAAGTAATAACGGTGCTTTTTAAATGACAGTGGAATACTCGAAATCTATTGAACGATAAAAAGAGTTTCCGTATGAGTTTATCTGATAAGAAAAAGGATCAGAAGATTGGAGTGTCGCGTATCAAAATCGTCATAGCAGTTGATTCCTTTAAAGGTTCAGTAAGTTCACTTCAGGCAGGAGAAGCAATCAAAAATGGCATTCTTCGAGTTTGCCCGGATAGAGAGGTCGTGGTCTCCCCAATGGCAGACGGAGGGGAGGGATCAGCAGAAGCCATTCTTTATACACAAGGCGGAAAAAAAGTACATGTAAATGTGAAAGGTCCTTTAATGGATTCTGTATCAGCTGAATATGTTATTTTCCCTTACAATGGGACAGATCATGTGTTTATCGAAAGCGCCTCAAGCTGCGGATTGACACTGATTCCAGAAGAGAGACGGACCCCAATGAAGACGAATACATTCGGTTTAGGAGAGCAGATCAAAGATGCAATTAAACGTGGATATCGTCATTTTATCCTTTCATTGGGAGGAAGTGCGACCAATGATGGCGGAATCGGAATGCTACAGGCGCTGGGTTGGCAGTTTTTCGACGAAAATGGCAACTTAATCGGAAAAGAGGCCAACCCTCTTTTAAACACTGCAGCTATGTCAACACAAAAAGTATTATCGGAAATTGCAGAATGTAAATTTACCATTGCGAATGATGTATTAAATCCTTTTTATGGACCGTCTGGTGCTGCACATATATTTGCGAGGCAAAAGGGAGCAAGTGATGCTGAGATTGTTGAACTGGACAAAGGTTTAGAGAGGTTTGCCAGGATTTTATATAAAGAAACGGGGATTGATGTTCAAGAAATCCCAGGTGCAGGAGCAGCAGGCGGACTTGGCGGTGCCATGGCAGCATGTCTGAACGCAAAAATGGCGTCAGGTGCTGAAATCATCATGGAGTTAACAGGATTAAAGGACAAAATTCGATGGGCAGATCTTGTGATAACTGGTGAAGGCAGTATAGACCAACAATCATTATTAGGAAAGGTTCCTGTTACAGTCGCGAAATATGCTAAGCATCATCGGAAAGCTGTTATTGGTCTGGCTGGCCGTATCGACACAGAGTTAGAAAGGATAAATGAACATCTCGATGCTGTTTTTTCCATTCAAACACAGTGCCGGACACTTGATGAAGCCATGCTTGAAGAGATCACAACGAAGCAGCTGGAAGTAACAGCTGAACAAGTGATGAGACTTTTGGTAAACTCGAGAAAAATTTATTGTAACTAACTGATAATTCGTTCTTTCCCAGATGAAGGCGAATATTAGAAGAGGTCTTAATTGCTGCAAAGCGTCAGGAAGAATAAATAATTCAAGGGTTGTGGCAGCCGCGTTGATGCCAGCTCTTAATTTGCTGCAAAGCGTTAGGAAAAAGAAACATAAAGTTTAGTAAAGGGGAGCCTTATGAACCAACCGTTATTTCTACAGCCTGTCTTTCAAGAACGCATTTGGGGCGGGACTGCTTTAAAAGATTTGTTTGGCTATGATATTCCATCAAAACATACTGGTGAATGCTGGGCGATTTCCGGCCATCCTAACGGCCAGAGTGTTGTGAAAAACGGTCCATTTCGAGGAAAAAACGTTGGGGAGCTATGGGAACAACACCGTGAACTATTCGGAAATCATCCTTCCCCTGTTTTTCCGCTTCTCACCAAAATTCTCGATGCAAATGCCGATTTATCGGTGCAAGTCCATCCTGATGATGAATACGCAAAACAATATGAAAACGGGGAACTCGGCAAAACGGAATGCTGGTATATCCTTGATTGTAAAGAAAATGCAGAGATTGTTTTCGGTCATCATGCGAAAACGAAAGAAGAGCTCGTTTCGCTCATTGAAAACGGAGAGTGGAACCGTCTATTAAAGCGCATCCCTGTAAAGCCCGGCGACTTTTTTTATGTGCCGAGCGGAACAATTCATGCGTTATGCGAAGGGACGATTGTTTTAGAAACACAGCAAAGCTCTGATACAACGTATCGACTATACGATTATGATCGAAAAGATCAAAACGGAAATACAAGAGAATTGCATGTAGACAAAGCGATTGACGTCATAGCTGTTCCCCATAAAAGCTCTTCTTTTGAGCCAGTAATTGAAAAGAGGGAAGGGGGTACGATCACAACCTTTGTTAAAGGAAAATATTTTACGGTTTATAAATGGGAAATTAAAGAGAAAACGGACTTTACACACGATAAACAATTTTTATTGATTAGTATTATACAAGGGGATGGAAAGCTGACAGTAGGCGAAGAAACATATAAAATCAAAAAAGGCGATCATTTGATTATGCCGAGTGGAACGGGAGATTTTACGATCGAAGGAATGCTGGAAGCAATTGTGTCACATCCATAGAATTTATGGTCATATAGAAGTGAGAGGAAGCAGCTCAAACAAAGGGTGTCCAAATATCTGGGGCCCCCTTTTATTTAAGGCTCTATGTCATTTATTGGTGTTTAACGGGTCATATTTCTTTCTTTAATAGATCTGTATATCATAACACTAATCATCATGACTATTCCAAAAATTATAAATACTATAGACGGAATATATAGTGTAAGATTAAAATGAAGAGTTTCCTCAATACCTAGACTAAATCTCACTGCTTCAGCCATTAATCGATGCATAAATAACATAAAACTTCCTGTTACAAAAAAACTAGTCTCACATAAAAAATATGCTTCATTAATAATCATTCCTTAATAAAGTAAGGTAACATAATCAATCACACGAATGATGAAGGCACAACAAACATTAAAAAAATTACTTTCTTATTTCGGCCTATTTTTAATTGGGGTGCACTTGATGCGAAGTGCCCCTGTTTTTTATATGTATAAAAGTTGGATCAGTGAGCAATAACACTTTATTTCTGAGATGATGGAAGCTGCGAATGCTATATGACACTTGTTTCATCACTTTCATTTTATGATCACCCGTCAGAATCGCAGCTTTCATTTTGATATTATTAACAAAATCTCCAGAAGCTTCAGCTATTTCTTCCGTTTTTGCTTCTCTTTAAATGTTTTGAAAACATCTCGTGTCTGCTTCATATATTTATAAATGCTGTAAGGCTTTTTTATGATCCGGATCGGAAGGGAAAGCAAAAATTTACTGAGGTCATTCCGGTATTCCTCTGTAATCTCAGCCGGTTTATGAACAATTTTTTCATACACCTCATGGTAAAATTCGTTTAATAAATCAATTTTTATTTCAACTGTGTGATGGCAGTTTGCACATTCTATCCTTGAAATTTTATCGTTAATGTAAGTAATGATGTGATCTTGTTCCTCATTGCAATGAATACAAAATAACGTTGCTTCCATTTCTTTAATTTCCACGTTCTTCACCTCTTTTTATGAAGGATGAATTCTCCAAAATCCTTCTCTACACTAAGTATATTATTCAAAGCTGCATTCATTTCCTTCTATAAAAATGTTTCTAAATGCCAACAATTGATAAAACATCTTCAACGATTTAAATCATTATAACCAAATTTTAATATGTATTTCAAAGTATAAAAAGTTTGAAAAATACTTTCAAGAATTTATTGACTTTTTAAACATCTGGAATATAATAAGGATTACAAATGATTAACAAATGTTATAAGTCGTAACAAATGTTACAGGGTACATGCACATACGACAAAAAATTGCCTAGAAGGAGCTGGAAACATGTCTATTTATCAAGAGTTGCTTTCACGGGAACGTGACGGCCAGCCAATTAAAGTAGGTGTTGTTGGTGCAGGGCAAATGGGATTCGGCCTGATTTCCCAAATCTCACGCATACCTGGCATGGAAGTCAGAGGGATTTGTGATGTCAATATTGAAGCGGCAGAAAGAGCCAGCAGCTATTATCAATCGAAATTAACGAAAAAACATCCTGTTCTTGTCAGCAGTGATTACCGAAAAGTGATTCAATCTGATGAAGTAGAAGTCATTGTAGATGCTACAGGGGTTCCTGAAGTTGGTGCAAACATTTCACTGGAAGCATTAAGATCTAGAAAACATTTAGTGCTGCTTAACGTTGAAGTAGATATTACAATCGGATCAATTATGCACAATTTGTTTACATCAGCCGGATTAGTTTATACAGGATCTGCGGGAGATGAACCGGCAGCAACGCTTGAACTGTATGAGTTTGCGAAGACAATGGGTCTTGAAGTGCTTGTTGCTGGGAAAGGGAAAAACAACCCGTTCATACCAAACGCCAATCCGGATACATGCAAGGAAGAAGCTGCTCAAAAACATATGAGCGCCCATATGCTTGCAGCGTTCCAAGACGGCACAAAAACAATGGCTGAAATGAATTTATTAAGCAACGCTACAGGCCTCATTCCAGATAAAGTTGGTATGCACGGCGTGGAAGCAAATTTGGAAACGGTTGCCGACAAGTTGAATTTACAAGAAAACGGCGGTGTTTTAAGTCAATTCGGAGTAGTTGAATATGTAAACGGATTAGCACCGGGCGTGTTTGTCATTGTGAAAAGCGAATTAGAACCTGTAGATGCAGAATTAAGATATTTGAAAGTTGGCAAAGGCCCTCATTACGTTCTTTACCGGCCTTATCATCTAGCAAGTTTAGAAACTCCTATTACGATTGCAAAAGCAGTATTGCAACACGATACATCGATTCATCCATTAGGGGCGCCAGTTTCAGAAACAGTCGCTGTTGCCAAGCGCGATATTCAAGCAGGAGAAGCCATTGATGGCATCGGCGGCTACTCAGTAAGAGGCGTGCTTGAAACTCATCAAGAGATGAAGAAAAATTCACACATCCCAATCGGTTTAATCAGTGGAAACATTGTTGCAAAACGTTCCATTAAACAAGGTCAATTTTTAACATTAGATGATGTTGAGCTAGATCCATCCACAACCGTTTGGAAATTAAGATCTCTTCAAGATCATCTATTTTCTAACTAAAAAATGCATTTGTGCAGAGCAAAGGGGGTGATTCTTTTTGAAGCTTGCTATCATTTTAACCATGATTTTGCTAGTTCAATATGTGGCGACAATTATACAAGTCAGACATTATAAAAAATATGTCGACAAAATTGTAAGCCGTTACAAGGGTAAAGAAGGGTATTTTTTGTACTCAGGCATGAATCGGCGAAAATTTAGTTCCGGCGCTATGGCAATGATTGTAGTGAACAAGGATTATGTTATAGAAGATTGCTATATTCTAAAAGGTATTTCAGTTTTCTCAAAGTTTAAAAAATATGAAAAATACATTGGCCATCATGTAGCCAAAATTTTGGATGATCACCATGAATTCACAGAAAATGCTGCAGGAAAAAAGAGGCAAATCCCTTCATTTTTGGCGGCTTTATCGATGGCGGCCGAAAATGCTATCGTTTCCATTTCAAAGAAAAAGCTTTCAATATAAAATGTGCTGAAAGGAGAAGTGAAAGATGGAATGGTTGAAATGGATTGGTGAACATTTTATCGGAATGTTCCAGGCTGGCGGAGAAACGTTTATGGGTATGTTTACAGGCATTATCCCGACTTTGGTTGTTTTGCTTACATTTACTTATGCAGTTATTAAATTTATTGGTGAAGAGCGGGTCAATAGAGCGATACAATTTGCTTCGAAGTATATGCTGTTACGATATACTGTCATGCCGATATTATCAGTATTGCTGTTAACAAACCCGATGTGTTATACGTTCGGACGCTTTTTGCCAGAAAAACAAAAGCCGGCGTTTTATGATTCAGCTGTATCGTTTGTTCATCCGGTGACGGCGTTGTTCCCGTATGCAAACGCAGGAGAATTATTTGTCTATTTAGGAATTGCCAACGGAATAAAAGAAGCGGGCTATTCTATGTCAGAGCTTGCTGTTCGTTATTTTCTCGTAGGGATCGTAGTTATTTTAATGCGGGGAATTATTACGGAATATATAACAAAATTTTTGGCGCGCAGAATGGAAGCGAAATCTTAAATTTTGGACAAAGATGAAAGCGAGTTCAAATTTTAAAGAGGAGGAGAACATATGTCAAAACGAGCTGTTTTTGTTGCAAAAGGTTCTGGCGGCTGGGGAAAAGGCTTGCGCATTGAACCGAAAGGAAAGAAACAAAAAGTTGTATCCATTACAGGCGGCGGCATCCATCCTGTAGCAGCGAGAATAGCAGAATTAACAGGCACTGAAGCTGTAGATGGTTTTAAAAATTCAGTTCCGGAAGATGAAATGATGTGTGTCGTGATTGACTGCGGCGGAACAGCCAGAATTGGTTTGTATCCAATGAAAAGAATCCCGACCGTTGATATTCTTCCTTCTTCACCTTCTGGTCCATTGGCGAAACACATTACAGAAGATATTTTTGTATCGGGTGTTACTGTGAAGGATATTTATCTTGCGGACGAAGCAGAAGAACAAAACATTCAGACGGATGCTTCGGAAACGGAGCAGCAAGAAGACAGTCCAAAATTCAATGTGAATGATAAGGAAGCATTTAAAGCTCAATACGAACAAGTAAAAAAGGAACACCGTGAAAACAATGAAAATATATTAATGAAGTTTTCAAGAGGAATAGGAAAAGTAACTGGTACTTTTTATCAGGCGGGACGCGATTCTGTTGATATGCTGATTAAAAATATTATTCCATTTATGGCTTTTGTTAGTATGTTAATAGGTATAATTAATTATACGGGAATCGGTGATTTGATCGCTAATACTCTTTCTCCTCTTGCCAGTTCTTTATGGGGATTGATCGTCATCGTTATCGTATGTACAATCCCGATTCTGTCACCGGTGTTAGGTCCTGGAGCTGTTATTGCGCAAGTCATTGGGGTATTAATTGGAAGCCAAATTGCAGCGGGCAACATTCCGCCTCAATTTGCTTTGCCGGCTCTATTTGCCATTAATGGCCAAGTGGGTGCGGATTTTGTCCCTGTCGGTTTGTCTCTTGGAGAAGCGAAGCCAGAAACGATTCAATACGGTGTGCCAGCTGTATTGTACAGCCGTTTAATCACAGGAGTTCTTGCAGTTTTAATCGCATATGCCGCAAGCATCGGCATGTATCAATAATGAATAGGATTTCAAGGAGGATCATAAGATGTCGAAAACGATTATTCGTGAAATCGGTACTCTAGTCCCATCATTTGAAGAAGAAAAAGTTTTAATTCTCTTTGGACCTAATGCTCCTCAAGAGCTTAGAGAAGTATCTGTTATTCATGAATTTGAAGGCGATGTGTCGGATGAGCCGCTTGTAGAGGGCGGAAAAATTATATGGGGCGATCAAGAATATTTCATCACAGCAGTCGGCTCGGCAGCAAACAAAAATTTAAAGGAATTAGGCCATATTTCGATCTATTTTTCCAAACCAAATGAACATGTGCTTCCAGGAGCTGTTTTTGTCGAGCCTTTTACTTTCCCACATATCGAAGTTGGAAAAGAAATTCGCTTTGAAAAATAACAATTTTCTTTCTGTTACCATTATAATTTAATACGAACCTAGATTTTATAGAAAGAAGTGGGGAATTATTGGAAGATAGAAGGCTGCTTGTGAAAATTTCTCATATGTATTATGCGGAAGGAGCTACACAATCAGAAATCGCAAAAGTGTTCGGTGTAAGCCGGTCGCTGATCTCAAAATATTTATCAAAAGCAAGAGAATTGGGAATTGTTGAAATTAAAATTCATGACGGCTCCCATCATCCTCTCATGAATATAGAAGCAAGAATTGAAAAAAAATATGGACTTCGGGAAGTCATTTGCGTTCCGAATCTAGGAAACGGACCGGATTTGGAAAATATCGGGGAATATGCGAGCAAATATTTATTAAGGATATTGAAAGACGGACAAATTGTCGGGGTTTCTTCTGGTACGACATTGCTTTCTGTTGCGAAGCAGATGCCAGCAAACCTTAATTATTCCTCCACGACCTTTGTTCCGATTGTAGGAGGAATGGGGGATGAACGGGTAGATATACATGCCAATGTTCTTGTTTCGATGTTTGCTGAAAAATTGAAGGCAAATTATAAGCTTCTCCATGCCCCTGTGATGGCTGACAGCAAAAAAGATAAGGAATTGTTTATGACTCAAACATCTATACAAAGCATTTTTAACCTTGCCGAAAAAGCGGATATCATCCTCGTAGGAATCGGCGGTTCACCTAAACACTCAACCATTACGAGATCAGAGCTGGGAAAAAAGTATAGACAATATTTTAATGAACTCGATGCTGTTGGCGATATTTGCTATAAGTTTATCGATGAAAACGGAAGCGCCCCTTCAAATATTTGGAATGATAAAATCATTTCTTTTAATATTGAAAAATTAAAAGAAATTCCGTTTGTGATTGGAGTGGCAGCAGGACTGGAAAAAGTCGATGCGATCAAAGCCGTTTTAAAAGGGAAGTTAATAAATGTGTTAATTACAGATGAAAAAACAGCGGAAATGCTTTGACCTAAAAAAATTAATCATATGTGTAAGATGGTGTTTGATAAGTCCCAAAATAAATCAAGTAAAAAACAATAAACCGTTTTTCTCTGCTTGATTTCGTATGTTTTCTATTTTGTCTAAAAGAGCTGAGCTGCCATAACTACAAATTGGCAGCCATTTTTTTGCATAAAACATGGTTGCAGCCCCTCGATTATCTTTAGTTTACCAAACAAAAGAAAGAAGCTTGAGTACTTCCACTATTTTGAAAGACTCCAATAAATAAGCTTATATAGATATTCCTTGACTATTTTCGGAAAAAACTCTATATTTATTACAAAAGTAACTATAAAGAACAAATGTAAAGGAGAGGTGGAAGAAATGAGTAATCATGCACTTCCAGCATTTATAACGGATGAAAGATTAGTTGAATTGTATAAACAAATGTGGCTGATTCGATATTTTGATGAAAAAGTCGACCAATTTTTTGCAAAAGGGATGATTCATGGAACGACTCACCTTTGTGTAGGACAAGAAGCAACAGCAGCAGGATCAATTGCCGTTTTGCAAGAGAAAGATAAAATTACCAGCACGCACAGGGGTCACGGCCATTGCATTGCTAAAGGTGCAACAGTCGATAGAATGATGGCCGAACTGTTTGGCAAAGTGACCGGATACTGTAAAGGGAAAGGCGGTTCCATGCACATTGCAGATGTAGAGAAAGGAAACCTAGGGGCAAACGGAATTGTTGGCGGAGGCATTCCTTTGGCAGTCGGTGCGGCATTAACTTCAAAGATGAAAAATGAGGGGTATGTTGTATTGTGCTTCTTCGGAGATGGTGCAGCAAATGAAGGAAGCTTCCATGAATCATTAAACCTTGCTTCCATTTGGGATCTTCCAGTTGTGTTCATTTGCGAGAACAATCAATACGGAATGAGCGGGTCTGTAAAAGAAATGTTCAATATTGAAAATATAGCAGATCGTGCACAGGCTTACGGTATTCCAGGCAAAGTAATCGATGGAAACGACATGCTTGAAGTGATGAATACAGTTTATGAAGCTGTTGAACATGCCAGATCAGGGAAGGGCCCTGTGCTGATTGAAGCAAAAACATATCGATGGAAAGGTCACTCAAAAAGCGATGCAAAAAAATACCGCACTCGTGAAGAAGAGCAAGAGTGGAGAAAAAAAGATCCGATCAAACGGTTTAAAGAGTACTTGATGGACAAAGGAGTATTAACAGAAGAAAAGGCTGAACAGCTGAGAGAAGAAGCTTTCCAGGAAATTGAAGACGCTGTTAAATTTGCGGAAAACAGTCCAGAACCGTCTGTTGATACATTGCTTGAAGACGTTTATGCGTAAATTTAGGGAGGGGAAAAGCGATGAGAGAGATCACTTATTTAGAAGCAGTTCGAGAAGCAATGAGTCAAGAAATGAGAAAAAATGAAGATGTTTATATATTAGGCGAGGATATCGGGGTTTACGGCGGTGCATTTGGTGTCACGCGGGGGATGATCGAGGAATTTGGTCCGGAACGCGTGAGAAATACGCCAATTTCTGAAGCGGCCATTGCAGGTGCGGCTGTCGGATCAGCGCTGACAGGCATGCGGCCGATTTTGGAGCTTCAATTTTCAGATTTCATCACAATCGCTATGGATCAGCTTGTGAACCAAGCTGCAAAGCTCCGATACATGTTCGGAGGTAAGGGGAAAGTTCCGATGGTTGTAAGAACTCCTGCCGGATCAGGTACAGGCGCAGCTGCCCAGCATTCTCAAAGTTTAGAAGCTTGGATGGCGCACATTCCGGGGCTGAAAGTCGTACAGCCGTCAACAGCTTACGATGCAAAAGGATTATTAAAAGCAGCGATTGACGATGATAATCCAGTTATTTTCTACGAACACAAACTCCTTTACAAAACAAAAAGCCACGTTCCAGAAGAACAATACTCGATTCCATTAGGAAAAGCGGATATTAAACGGGAAGGTAAAGATGTGACGATTGTTGCAACAGCGATTATGGTGCATAAAGCATTAGAAGCGGCAAAAGAGCTTGAAAAAGAAGGAATTGACGTCGAAATTGTCGATCCAAGAACGCTTGTCCCGCTGGATGAAGAAACGATCGTCGAATCTGTGAAAAAGACAGGTAGAGTTGTAGTCGTCCATGAAGCTGTAAAACGCGGAGGATATGGCGGTGAAATCGCTAGTGTCATTGCAGAGAGCGAGGCCTTCGATTATCTCGATGCCCCAATCAAACGTCTTGGCGGGCTGCCTGTCCCTATTCCTTATAATCCGAATCTAGAAAAAGCAGCTGTCCCGCAAGTACCGGATATTATAAAAGCAGTAAAAGAAACGGTTCAATTTAAATAAAAAGGGGGGAGAACCGATGGCAAAAGAAATTTTTATGCCGAAGCTGAGCAGTACGATGGAAGTCGGCACACTCCTTCAATGGTTTAAAGAAGAAGGAGAGTCCGTTGATATCGGCGAACCGTTATTTGAGATAATGACCGATAAAATCAATATTGAAGTTGAGGCATATGACAGAGGAATATTGTTGAAAAAATATTTCCAACCGGATGACCAAATTCCGGTCAATCAAGTGATCGGATATATCGGCGAACCGGGGGAAAAGGTTCCTGACGAGCCGCCGGCTTTATCAGAGGAATCAAACGAACAATCCGTTGAAAAGACTGAACAGTCTGAAACAAACGAAGACGCTGTCGAAGTAAAAAGCAATGAGAATGGTAAAGTACGAGCCACACCTGCCGCAAGACGTTTAGCAAAAGAAGCGCAAGTGGATCTTCGAAACATTGTAGGAAGCGGGCCAAAAGGACGCATACACCTTAAAGATGTGAAGCAATATTTAGAAACAGAAAAGGCACAACCGAAAGCATCGCCGCTGGCAAGAAAAATTGCAGAGCATGAGAATATAGACTTGAAGGCGCTTCAAGGCTCAGGTGCAGGAGGCAAGGTGATGAAACAGGATGTTATCAACGCCATTCAAGCATCAAGTCAGAAAGCTCAGCAGCCTGAAGTCCGGAAGAAACTATCCGGATTGCGGAAAGTGGTTGCCGACAGAATGGTGCAAAGCGCATTTACTGCTCCACATGTTACATTGGCCAGCGATATTGATATGACAAAAGCAATCGAAATGAGAACAGCGCTTCTTCCGGTTGTCGAAAAACAAACTGGATTCCGTTTAACTTATACAGACATTATTATCAAAGCAGTCGGTACAGCTTTATCACGATTCCCTGAAGTGAACGTTCATTTGGAGCATGATGAAATCATTTATAAAAATGAAGTTAATGTTGGAGTGGCAGTTGCGGTAAAAGACGGTTTAATGGTGCCGGTAATTAAACAAGTTGAGCAGAAAGGATTGGCCGCTATTTGTGCAGAAGCAAAAGATTTAAGCAAACGTGCAAGGGAACAAAAACTCCGGCCTGACGAGCTTAAAGGCTCTACCTTTACGATCAGCAATCTCGGCATGTATCCGATAGATGTATTTACACCGATTATTAATCAGCCGGAAATAGCCATTTTAGGTGTTGGTAGAACCCAAGAAAAACCTGTAGTAGTCAACGGGGAAATCGTCATTCGGCCGATGATGACAGTCAGCCTGTCTTTTGATCACCGTGTAATAGATGGAGCACCTGCTGCAGAATTTTTGGCTGAAGTAAAACGCATTCTTGAAAACCCGTATGAAATGATCTTATAAGGAGGGGGCTCAATTTGACAAAATCGTATGATATTGCAGTAATTGGCGGTGGACCAGGAGGCTACATGGCAGCACTTCATGCAGCTCGGTTTGGAAAAAAAGTAATGCTAGTCGAAAAAGATTTTTTGGGCGGCACATGTTTAAATAGAGGCTGCATCCCTTCCAAAACATGGTTGAAAAACGCTGAAATTATTGAGGCAATTGAATTATCAAGAGAATGGGGAATTCAAACGGACAACATCACGATTTCATTAGACAAAATGAAAAAGCGCAAAGACGAAGTCATCTCCCGTCTCAGAAACGGTGTTATGTTTTTGTTAAAGCAAGGAAAAATTGATGTATATGAGGCAGAAGGCTTTGTAGAAGAAGGAAATATTGTAAAAGTAGTTTCGGATAAAAAAGAGGAACGTGTTCAAGCAGACAAAATTATTGTGGCAACCGGTTCATCCCCTTCCGTTCCCCCAATAGATGGACTGGACTCTGCGTCTTTTTATACAAGCGATACCATTTTTGATATTGAAAAAATACCAAGCTCCCTAACCATAATTGGCGGCGGAGTCATTGGGGTGGAGTTAGCGACTATTTTTTCCAGTCTAAAAACAAATGTAACGATCATTGAAATGGCCGGACGGATTATCCCAACTGAAGATGCTGACGCCTCCAAAGCGCTTGCTAAATCGCTGCAGAAAAAAGGAGTCCAAATTTTAACAGATGCGAAAGTAACAAGCGTGAAACAAAACGGAGACAAAACCATTGTCGAATGTCTAAATGAAAAAGGCGAATCGGTATCGGTAGAAGGGGAGGCGCTTTTAGTAAGCGTTGGAAGAAAACCTAATTTATCTGCCGTTCAGGCATTAAAGCTAGAACAAAACGGGCCTTTTATTAAAGTAAACGAAAAAATGGAAACGAGCTATCCGAATATTTATGCTGTCGGCGATGTCATAGGAGGATATCAGCTGGCGCATGCGGCATATATGGAAGGAATTGTTGCCGCATCGAACGCAGCAGGCTGTGAACGGAAAATGGATGAAAAAGTTGTTCCCAGGTGCATTTTTACGCTTCCAGAAGTAGCTAGTGTTGGCTTGACAGAAGAGGAGGCCGAGCGCAAAGGGCTGCAAGTAAAGGCTGAAAGATTTGATCTTGCCGGAAATGGAAAAGCGCTTGTTTCTGGCGACACATCAGGATTTATAAAAATAGTGTATGATGAAAAATATGGAGAAATAATTGGAGTCACAATGGTTGGCCCTCACGTGACCGAAATGATTTCAGAAGCTTCCTCTTTCATATCCCTGGAAGGCACTGTAGAAGAACTGGCCAATATGATCCATCCTCACCCAACCATATCTGAATCGTTTTTTGACGTAGCAAGAAACATTATAGACAAAAGTAAAAAATAATAGCATGATGTAAAAAGGGCTTATTTACAATTGTTATACTAATTAACATTTAGTAAAACAAATTTGTAAATAAGCTCTTATTTTTTCTAATTTAATTAAAAAGTATTGACTCGATAATTCTAACAATTTAAAATATTATTAACAAATGTAATATTAAAGAACTTTTGGAAAGGGGATGAGAATGTTCCAAATGATTGTCTTTCCTTATAAAGAAATAGGGAGATGGTTTTATGGAGAAGTTTGTACATCTAGATGAAGATATCATTTGCTTGGATGTCGACAAGAAAACGAATGAAGATGTAATTACTTATATGTTTGAAAAAATGAAAAAAAAGAATTATGTGAAGGAATCGTTTCTTAAAGCTGTTTTAAGTAGGGAAAAAGTATATTCTACTGGTTTACCTCTTGAAAATATGGGGGTAGCGATTCCACATACGGATCCCGAACATGTTAACATTCCAACTGTTGGTGTTGCAGTTCTTCGTGAACCTGTGACTTTTCAAATGATGGGAAATCCATCTCAATCTGTAGAAGTAGAAATAGTTTTTATACTAGCAATTAAAGATCCTAGTAAGCAGTTAACAATGTTAGAAAAATTGATGGAAATGTTTCAAAATAATGATGAAATGTTTAAATTAAAAAATGCTAGGGAAAAAGCTGAAATATACAAAATATTAGATAATAAATTCAATTTATAATATTTTAAAATGTAAGCGTTTTAAATACCTTATTTATTACAGGGGGTGGGTGAAATGATTAAACAAGCTGTTGATTTTATTCTTGATTTAGGACCATCCATCATGTTGCCTATCATAATGACAATTTTCGGATTGATTTTAAAACAAGGATTTAAAAAATCATTTCGGGCTGCTTTGACAATTGGAATTGGTTTTGTTGGAGTAAACCTTGTCATTACTCTTTTAACTAATTCATTAGGTCCAGCTACAGAGGCAATGGTCAAAAAACTTGGTTTGGAGTTGGGAATTTTAGATGTTGGCTGGCCGATAGGTGCAGCTATTTCATTTGGTACTCCAGTCGCTCCACTTATGATTCCTTTAGTACTAATTTTAAATGTTATTTTATTGTCGATTAATTTTACTAAAACTTTAAATGTTGATATTTGGAACTTTTGGCATTTAATTTTTGCAGCTTCTGTTACTTATTATGCTTATGACAATATGATACTTGCATTGTTTGTAGGTTTAGTGGTTTCTGCGATTACATTAAAACTAGCCGACTGGACAGCACCAGCTGTTGAACACCATTTTGGCTTAAAAGGCGTGTCTTTAGCACACTCGGAAACGGTCAATTTTGCCCCAATCACTTACGCAACAAATAGAATATTGGACAAAATACCGGGAATTAACAAAATTCATGCAGATCCTGAAACTTTAAGTAAAAGATTTGGAATATTTGGGGAACCGTTGATGATGGGGCTAATTTTAGGAATGCTAATTAGTATCCTTGGAGGCTACGATTTAAAGGGAATTTTAACACTTGGCGTACAAATGGCAGCTGTGTTAGTTCTTTTGCCTCGGATGGTATCCCTCCTTATGGAAGGGCTGATCCCTATCTCTGAAGGCGCAAGAGATTACATTAATAAAAAATTTCCTGGAAAAAACGTATATATTGGATTAGATGCTGCTATTGTAATTGGTAATCCAGCAAATATGGCTGTTGCTTTAATTATGGTTCCTATAACGATTCTTTTGGCCGTGATTCTTCCATACAATCAAATGTTACCATTTACAGATTTAGCAGTTCTGCCTTTTACCGTCATTTGGGCTGTAGCAGCAGCTAGAGGAAATATTGTTAGGGGATTAATTAATGCTATCATTACGATCATGATTGTTCTTTTTATAGCAACGAATTTAGCGGAATTGGCAACAACAATGGGAAGAGCAGTAGGTTTTGATTTTCCTGAGGGAGCTTCGTTGATTTCTGGTATTGATTTAGGATCTCATGTTATTCCTTGGATCATCGTTCGTTTACTGGACCCAACAAATCCTTATTTTATTGCTGCAATTATATGCGCAGTACTATATGGGTTGATTTGGTATTGGGTGAGAAATGATATCAAAAAGCAATTCGCAAAGGAAATGGGAATCTTGGAAGAGAATAATAAAAATATAGAATAGCAAAAAATATGAGGGAGGAATAAATTTGGCACAGAAAAAAATTTTAGTATGTTGCGGAACAGCTGTTGCCACTTCTACTGTAGTTGCCAAAAAGATTGAAGAAGTTTTAAAAAATAAAGGATTCAATGTAGCTGTTGAACAATGCAAGGCTGCAGAAGTGCCTGTAAAAGCTGAAAATGCTGATGTAATCGTTACGACAACACCAGTAAGTAATGTTGGGGATGTGCCAGTTATTCAGACTGTCTCTTTTTTAACGGGTGTTGGGATTGATGATGATATTAACAAAATTATTGAATATTTAAACAAGTAACATGTATCAGGAAAAAGAGTTAGATTTCAAATTCCTTAAAAAAGAAATCTAACTCTTCTTTCAATTCGGAGGTTGTTATGAAAAAGTATAGGTATAGTAAATGGATGGTTTGCAGTAAAAATTTTGTTCCTTTGATTTTAATGGTTGGTTTGTTTGGTTATGGGATATATGGCTATCTTATTGATGAACATAATGAATTATATAAACTATTAATCGTTGTTATGCCTTTTTTAATATTATCCTCCGTTATTGGTTTACAATTTCCTTCTTCTATCACGGTAACGAAAGAAGGAATTTTATTTGAAGGATTTGGCAGACAGCATAAATATGATTGGAGTGAAGTTAAAAATGAAATGAAAATAAAAAAATATGATTTTGCTGGCCAAATATACATTCGCATAGGTAACCCGCGAATATTTGGCGGAAGATATTGGATTTCATATAAAATGGACGGTTACTCTGAATTATTAAGTGAATTAATAAATAGAGGTGCTCGCGTACTTTAGTGGAGGAGATCAATATGAAAGCTGCTGTCTTTTATGATAGGGAGGATATAAGGTATGAAGAAAGACCAATTCCTCAAATAGGTGAAAATGAAATTCTATTAAAAATGAAGATATGTGGTGTATGTGGAACTGATATTCATAAAGTAGTCGATAGAACTGTACCGCCTAATACAGTATTAGGGCATGAAGTAGCAGGGGAAATTGTACAAGTTGGTAAAAATGTTACACAATTTGAAGAAGGAGATCGTGTTTTTGTTGCCCATCATGTACCATGCTTCACCTGTCATTATTGTAATAGAGGAAATTACAGTTTATGTACTCAGTTTAAAGCAACAAATCTAGATCCTGGTGGTTTTTCAGAATATATTCGAGTCTCTGCTGTTCATGTAAAACATACAATGGGAAAATTGCCATCTGCTATGAGCTTTGAAACAGGAGCTTTTGTAGAACCAGTTGCTTGTTGTTTGCATGGATTTGAGTCCATTGCATTAAATCCTGGAGATACAGTTTTTATAATGGGGGCAGGTCAAATAGGGTGCATTCAAATTCAATTGGCAAAATATTTCTTAGCTGACAGAGTAATCGTAAGTGATATTAACCCATTTCGGTTAAACAAATCATTAGAATTTGGTGCGGACTATATCATAAATAGCAAGAATGAACATGTGAGGGACAGAATAATGGAAATAACAGATGGCCAAGGGGCAGATGTAGTTATTATTTCAGCTGGTGTTAATCATCTGTTGACGGAAGCAATGGAATGTGTAGGCAAAGGTGGGACAATATTAGTATTTGCTCCGTTTAAGAGGGACCTTGTCCCATTACGGGCGGATAGGTTTTTTCAAGACGAAATTAAACTTGTTGGCTCCTATTCATCCAATCCATATAATTACGATAAAGCATTACAACTACTTAAGATGGGTGTTGTAGAAGCGGATAAGATGATCACACATCGTTTCCATTTATCACAGCTGAATGAAGCCATTCAATGTGCACACAGTACTAAAGAGAATGTCCTAAAAGTATTGATTAAATCGTAATAAATGGTGGTGAAAAATCCTTTGGAAATAAAGTTAAAAAATAAAGTTGCGATCGTGGTTGGAAGTAATTTTATTTTTGGGAAAGAGATATGTTTAGCACTTGCTTTATCTGGCGCTGAGGTATGGATTCATCATTTTAACGAGGAGGACAAAATTGAGCAAATTTCTAAAGAAATCTCCTCACTCGGCGGAACAGCAAAGGTCATCTCAGGCGACTTAAGGAAACTAGAAGAGGTTCAAAAAGTTATTTCAAAAATTGCAAAGAATAGTGGAAAAATTGACATTTTAATCAATAATATTCATGTTTTGTCAAAAGAAACAATTGAGGATTTAGATCCTAATGATTGGATTGAAACGTTGGAGTTCAACCTTGATATTCCGTTCTTATGCAGCAAGGAAGTGATTCCACACATGCTAAGAATTGGGGAGGGAAACATTATTAACATTTCAGCAACTGCGGCAGTCACCGGTGAAATCGGCCCCCATTATGCAGCGTCGAAAAGCGCATTAAATTCAATGACTAAAGGATTGTCTAGGGAATTCCGTGAATTTGGAATACGTGTAAATAGCATTTCTCCTGATATCGTTCAAACATCAACATCATTGTCTTCTCTCAGTAAAGCAGTTGCAAACACAGTTTTGTTTTTATGCTCTCCATATGCAACACATTTAAAAGGCGAAATAATTTTCCTTGGAGAGGAGGAAAATATTCATTGAATAGAGAGAATGTATTGGTAATTGGAGGAGCGGCGGGCATTGGAAAACAGATTGTTTTAGACTTTGCCGGGAGGGGAAAAAAAGTAGCAGTAGCTGATATTAATAAAAAAGCACTTGATCAACTAATCAATGAAAGCGGAAGACCAAATGACATTTTTAGTTTCGAAGTAGATGTATCGAACTGGGAAAGCGTTCAAAATATGATGACAAAAGTTAAAGAAACTTTAAATTCGATTGATATTTTTGTTTATTCTGCAGGGATTACGAAACAAGTTTCTTTTTTGAATATTGATTGGGCATCGTGGAAAAAAACAATAGCTGTAAATTTACATGGACTTTTTTTCAGTACAAAAGCAGTGTTGCCATTAATGAAAAATAAAAATGGGGGTAGTATTATAATCATTGGATCTGGTTCTGCCATAACCGGTTCAGGCGGAGGTATCCATTATGCTGCTTCAAAAGGTGGTGCTTTTGGATTTATGAGATCTTTAGTAGGAGAGCTAGGTAAAGAAGGAATTAACATAAATGTGATTGCTCCTCGTGTAATTGAATCGGACATGCTTGACCGCTTGTATCCTTCAGAGGGATCCAAAAATACTCTAAAAAAAGAAATTCCGATAGGCAGACTAGGTAAACCTTCTGATATTTCAAATCTCACTAATTTTTTGTCTAATGAAGAATCAGCATATATTCATGGACAAATCATTATTGCAGATGGCGGGAGAACATTTAGACCAAAAAGTGGTTAAGTTCACTTGATTAGTTTTGAACTTGATCATCTATTTCTTGAGCTTTACAAGAACCATTTTTTCATCTTAAAAATAATGGTCAATATTGTATTGGGGCAACTTTATGTTCAAAAAACAATAGCTATATGTGTTTTTCGTTCATAATTGTTTTTGCTCACATAAAATTGAGCCACTTCGCTCATGAAAACGTGAACCACTCCATTTCCATCAAAAAACACCATCTTGATATGGAGTGAGAGGCATGATAGGCTTGTTGCCTATCGAAACACTTTGATGTGTCGCGTTTCGAGTGAAATCATGCCTCTGGAGGCTCCATGTCAAGACACTCCAGATTTACCATTTGCCAATTTCGAAGTGACTCACAAGTATGTAATCGGAGTGGCTCAAAATTCAATTATCAAATACAATAATAAAAAAGATTAATAAGAATTTATATGGAAACAAGGGGAATGATAGTTAAATAGTCTAGATGGTCCCAGTTCACCTTCGTTAAATTGTTGTTAAAACATGGCGGATTCTTTTTTGTGTTTGACCTTTTTGATTAAAGAAATTGAATAAAGGAAAAGTCCTTTGTTTATTTCAATATAAAAGTGTGGAGAGGAATAAAGTGCTTATGCAGTGATATACACTGGGCTTTACATGGAGGAAGGCAATAAAAGTTTAACTGTTTTAACTGGTGATTGTTGGAAGAATTAAGCTGCAGCGGCTCCATGTCAAGCCTTTTATAACTGAATCGTTGAGTTATATTATTGCAAATTTTTAATGTTGACTCCACACTCTGCTTTTTTTCTTGCAGAAATAGTCCTTCTCAGCTCTGGCAACAACTTTCACCATTCCCCATTTTAGATCTTTCGTATGCTTTTCATTTAGGCTATCTAACTCAAGTGTAGAAACTTAAGGCCGTTAGTTTCTTAACGTGTTTGATGAATCAAATTGAACAACTCAGAAAATTCTTGCTTATTCATTTTACTTATTAGTTCATTTGTTGTGTTTTTTGTGTTATCCTTATCCATGGGAATTATCCTTATAATTAGAAATTCTAATTATAAGGATTTTTTATACTGATTAAAGACCATGTATTTTCCATATATTTAAAAATATTACAAAATTTTTTGAATATAACAACTTGAGGAATAAGATTAATTTAAGTCAAAGGTTAGTTAATATAAGTTATTTTTAACAATGCTGATGGTTAAATAAAGAGGTGAAGAAATGTTAACGTGGGAAGAAAGGAGACAACTTGTCAAGATAGCGACTTTATATTACACAGAAGGATGGACACAAGAGCAAATTGCCAAAAAGATTGGCGTGTCTAGACCGATTGTTTCGAAAATGATACAAAAGGCAAAAGAAGCAGGAATTATTGAAATATATATAAAAGATGAGAGTATCCATACAGTTGAATTGGAACAGAAGCTGGAAAAATATTTTAATTTAAAGGATGCAGTTGTTGTTCCTTCTGTAGGTTTAACTCCTGATTTGGTAAAGAGTGCAGTAGGACGAGCAGGTGCTTATTATCTTTCTAAAAATTTAAAAAACGTAAAACGTCTCGGAATTTCCTGGGGAACTACACTTGCCGAACTTGTAAAGGAATTTCCATATGTACGTAATGAAGATATACATATAGTTCCGCTCGAAGGTGGTATGGGAAGAAAATACGTTGAAATTCATGCAAATCAACTGGCATATGAACTGGCAAAAAAGTTAAATTGTACATGCTCTTATTTATACGCTCCTGCGATTGTAGAGACAGAAGAATTAAAAGAAAGATTATTAGCAATGCAGGATATAGAAGCAGTGCTTGAAGAAGGACGAAATGTCGATATAGCAGTCATCGGAATTGGTAACCCGCATAGGTCATCTACATTGCGGAAGTTAGGTTATTTGAGTGATGAAGATTTAAATTATTTACGCAAGCTCGGTGTAGTCGGAGATATCGGATTTCGTTTTTTTGATGATTTTGGAAATGTTATTATCGACTCTTTTACGAACAAAGTAATTGGCGTTACTTTAACAGAACTGAAAAAAATTAATCAAGTAATTGCTGTTGTTGAAGGGATACACAAACTTGAAAGTATAAAAGCTGCATTAAACGGTGGATTTATAAATGTTTTAATTATCGATGAACAGACTGCTGCAGCAATTGTTGAAAACTGGTAATACCCTGTTAATTCAATCCCATGGGCCGATTTATAGAAAAATTAAATAAAAATACTATGCTCCAACTCTCAAATCATTAAGTTTTGAAGTTGGAGTTTTTTTTGATTTTGCTGAAATATTTTGCCGATTTAAAACGTCGACGCTTACTTAAAAAAATCACGCGTCTTTGTTTAGCATGGGGCATTTTGTAACGGATCATTACAAGGCAGTTATTCCACTAAAAAAGTGGGGTAAAAAATTTAAAAGCAAAGTTGAAAATGGTAATGGCAAAGGAACAGATAAAGAGCGGACAATAGGTTGAAGGAAAGCAAGGGAGGAGGAGCAAAAGTTGAAAATTCAACGCATTGAAAGGCAAAGTCGGCGGAAAATTCTGAACTTGTTTCTAGAATAATCGTTGTTATTGAGAACTCATAATGTGGGTTCGAAAGCCTTTCTGTGTCCCGATTGAAAAAGCAAAATGTCCGATAAGAGAAAATTGACACCATTAGTATTCAACGTGCAATGACTGTTCCCCTGATAAAGCCAACATAGCATTTATTTGTCCTAGCAATATAAAAATGAGAAAAGTGGTCCAGCTCAATGATTTTTTCGTTTGTTTTTCACCTCTAGCCAAGCTTAATCAGAATGAAACATATATCGATTGACAGGTCTTCCGATGCTGCCATACTGAACATGGATTGAGACTTTTTTGATTTTCGCCAGGTAGTCTAAATATCTTCGTGCAGTAACGCGTGCAATACCGATTCCTTCCGCAACTTCTTCAGCGGAAATCGGTTCTTTTTGATTTTGGAGGAAACGGATGATCTTATCAAGTGTTACTTGGTTCAACCCTTTAGGCAGTTCTGGATCCTCTGGCTTGTTCTTGAATTTATTGTTTAACAACATAGTGTCTACATCTTTTTGCGTTAATTTTTCTTTTTCCTTCAGCTGGCTATGATAAAGCAAATAGTTTTTTAATGATTGTTGGAGCCGTTCAAATTTAAACGGTTTCATAATGTAGTCAAAAGCGCCGTTTTGCAGGACACGGCGAACAGTTTCCATATCTCTCGCAGCGGTAATCGCAATGACATCTACGGAATGACCCTCTGACCGGATTTGCTTAAGCGTTTCTAATCCATCCTGATTAGGCATGTAAATATCTATAATAACTAGTTCAGGTTTCAATTCTCGAACAAGCTCTATGCCTTCTTTTCCGTTCCCTGCGATTCCAATCACAGTAAAGCCGTCGACTTTTTGGATAAATTGTTTATTCACCTCTTGAACCATGGGATCATCTTCAATCAACAATACACTAATTTTTTTGTTCAAATTTTTTGCCCCCTTTGTTTTTTACATATCAAATGTGATGATAAATGTAGTTCCCATACCTTTTTGCGACTCAACCTGAATGTGACCGTTTGCTCGGTCAACAATTTGTTTGACCAGATATAAGCCTATTCCATGATTTTGCTTGTTTTTTGTGGAAAAACCCTTTTCAAAAATGTTCGGTAATACAGAATCGTCTATGCCAGGACCGTTATCTTCAACTAATATCGTGCAAATTTCTTTATTTTGATCGATGCTGACGAATATTTCTTTGTCAGGATCAGTCGACTCTTGAAAGGCATCAAAAGCATTTTCAATTAAATTCCCAATGATGATCACCAGGTCGTTATGATCGATATTTTTTGGAAATCGCTCCAAATGGCTGTTTCTGTCAATGACTACTTTAATTCCGAGCTCTTTGCCCCGGCTGATTTTGCTGAGTAAAAGGCCCGATATGCTTTCATCTTTAATATGTTCAGTTAAAAAGTTTGTCAGCTCTTCTTGCTCTTCCGTTATTTTGAATACATATTCTAACGCTTTTTCTTTATGTCCAAGCTGAATGAGACCTGCTATCGTGTGCAATTTGTTCATATGTTCATGATTTTGAACACGAAGCGCGTGGACAAAAGCTTTCACTCCGGTTAATTCTTCCGCAAGCTTTTTGATTTCAGTTCGATCCTGGAAAATGGCGACAGCTCCGACCGTTTCGTTATTCACTCTGATCGGGATGCGATTGCTTAAAATGCTTAGATTCCTTACCTGCAATTCTTTGTTATAAATAGGACGGTCAATTACTAATATTTCCGGGAGTCGGGTGTCGGAAATAACGTCGCGAATCGGCTTTCCGATCACATCTCCTTCAATGCCCATCATTTGTTTGGCACGGTCATTAAAAATAGTTATACGTTCATTTTTATCAATGGCAATGACTCCTTCGTGCATAGCATTAAATGTTTCAGTTCGTTCAACTAGCATTTTAGCTATTTCAAAAGGCTCCAAGTGAAACATCTGCTTTTTTATATGTCTTGCCAGGAGCCAGGCCCCCAAACCGCCTAATAGTAAGACAAGAAAAGAAATCGAAAAAATTTGCGATTTTAAATTTGCAAGCAGCTCATATAAGCTTGGAAGCTTATAGGCTGCGATGACGACTCCAACTTGTTTATGTTCTTTATTCATGACAGGTACAAAGGCGCGGATAACAGTGCCGATTTCTCCATTTGCTTTTGACGTATATGTGTGTTCGGCAAAGGCAGGACCTTCATCTTCTCCTTCCGATTTTGTTCCGATTAACGATTTGACCGGATGGGAAAGGCGGGTACGATCCATATCGAGCACAACAATATATTCTGTTCCGTTAATGATTTGAAGACGTTCAATCATCGAAGGAATCAGCTGGCGATCTTTCAAGCTTCCATTGAGCCCGTTTCTGACTTCAGGCAGCGCCGCAACCGTCCTCGCAGCTAATATAGATTGCTGTTTAAGCTCTTCTTCTTTTTGGTTTAAATATTCGTTTACAATAAATAATCCTCCGAAAAAAAGCGATAAAAAGACAATAATAAAAATTAAACCTGTTATTTTCCATATGATTGGTAATCGCTTCATAAGGCAACCTCTTTTAGCTAAACGTTCATACTTGCTTTATTTTATCACAGATTTGCTTTCCTTTACTTTAGAGAAAGAGCATGCTTGGTATAATTTATGTTAAAATGATCAAAAACAAATGGTGTGATGAATCATGAAGAAAAAAATCGTGAGGTATTTGGCTATAGTATGTGCCGGGTTAGCCTTTGCGTTATTTTCCTATAATATCATTATACAATCTCAAAATGATCCACCGGTTTACGATGATGAGCAAGAGGGGCTAAAAGAGCAAATTAAAATCTATTTCAGCCATGTAGTGGCGGAGGATACGCCAAAAGGCTTGGCTGCACAAAGGTTTGCAGATTTGGTCGAGGAAAAGACGAAGGGCCGAGTAAAAGTGATTGTGTTTCCAAACGGTTCATTATATTCAGATAAAGATGAAATAGAAGCTTTAAGAAAAGGCAAAGTGCAAATGATTGCTCCTTCCTATTCAAACGTGGCAGAATTGGTTCCGGAATGGGAAGTGTTAGATTTACCGTTTATTTTTCAAAACGATGATAATGTTGAAAGGGTTTTAACAGGAAAAATTGGCGAAGAGCTGCTCAGTATGTTAGAACCGAAAGGATTTAAAGGACTGGCTTTTTGGGGAAATGGATTCAAACAAATGGTAAATAGTCAAATGTTTATGAAGAATCCGGATGATTTCAAAGACCAAAGATTTCGGATCATGCCTAATAAAGTCATAAAAAAACAATTTAACATGTTAGGAGCGGAACCGATTGCCCTCTCATTTGATCAAGTTTATGAATCATTAGAAGAGGAAGCGTTTGACGGACAAGAAAACACAATTTCGAATATTTATTCAAAAAGATTTTATCAATTTCATCCGTATGTAACAATTAGCAATCACGGTTATTTAGGATATGTCGTAATGGTCAATGAAACATTTTGGAATCAGCTACCTAAAGACGTTCAAAAACAAATTATGGAAGCAATAGAAGAAACGACAGCTTGGAATATGAAGCAATCAAAACAGCAAAATATAAGACAGCTTGAAGAAATGAGGCAAAATCCAAATATACATATTCATACGTTAACGGAAAAAGAGCGAAAGAAATGGCAGGAACGATTTGTGCCGCTTTACCAAGAATATGAAGCGAAATATGGAAAGCTATTAGAAGAAATAAGAAATGCAGCAAGCTGAACTAGCCATTGTTTCAGCAAAAAATGGACTGTCCGCGAGGCGGCAGTCTTTTTTTATGGAATTTGAGAGAAAAAATTTGTTCAGTGAGGTGTTATATTCGCCGCTCTCAACCATTTTTACGCATGATACACCACAAGAAATAGTCCAACGAGCATTCGGTGGAAAGATGTAAGATAAAGTACATGGACATCACAGCGGCTGAACTTTCTTTACAGGAATGGCTGAAATAAAACCTTTCAGCTTATCGGCAGTAACTATTTGAAACGAATGAATGATTCTAAGAAACTCGATCTCATGGTTTATCGCCCGTTGTGTTTTGATTTTTTTGGGGTTACAAATGGACAATCGGTTATGAAAATGGTCATCGTTGGAGTTACGACTGAAGCATGAGAGTCGTTGGGCAGTAGTTAACCAGCTCTGTTAAGGAAGGAGAACAAGCCGTTTACGTTTCTTTGGAGTGACAAGCTCGTTAGACTTTAAGCGGGAGTAGTTGAAAAGCAAAAATGAATCTATTAAGAGTTTCTGCTTCTGTTTCCCAGAATGACTAGGGAGGTGCTGATCCTTTCTCATTTTTGGCCATTCAAATTAATTTTGAGACCAAAAAGAACAAAAAGATTAATAAAACCATAATATTAAAACTTTTTGAACATTCTATTAACATAAATGTACGGACGTTTGAAAACGTTATCAAAGGGGAAAGGAGAGAGATAGATGCGAATAAACTTTAAAAACCTGACTGTACAAGTTATTATCGGTATCATTTTAGGGATTACAGTTGGATTTTTATTCCCTGAGTTCGGGGCGAAATTAAAGATTTTGGCAGATATTTTTATTAAACTAGTGAAAATGGTGATTGCACCAATTGTATTTTTCACCGTTGTCATCGGCATCGGATCGATGGGTGATCTGAAAAAAGTAGGCAGGATCGGCGGGAAAGCTCTGATCTATTTTGAAATTGTTACGACGATTGCTCTTGCTATCGGGATCTTTGTCGTAAACATTATGAAGCCAGGTGAGGGCTTTAACACCGATAGTGTGCAAGGAAGCGATATTTCTCAATATACGAAACAAGCAGAGGAAACAAGTCATGGTGCTTTAGACTTTATCATGAGCATTGTGCCAGAAAATGCAGTGGGAGCGCTCGCAAACGGAGAACTCTTGCCGATTTTATTCTTCGCAGTCCTTTTCGGATTAGCAGCGGCAAGACTAGGGGAAAAAGCAAAACCTGTTATGAATTTGTTTGAACAATTGACAAATATCTTTTTTGGCATCGTAAATATGGTTATGAAAATTTCACCGATTGCAGCTTTTGGTGCAATGGCCTATACAATCGGAAATTTCGGTCTGGGATCGCTTGTGTCTTTAGGAAAATTAATGGCCTCTGTCTACATGACGATGTTCTTATTTATCGTGATCGTGTTGGGACTGATCACAAAATTTTACGGGTTCAGCATTTTAAAATTTATCGCATATATAAAGGAAGAAATATTGCTTGTGTTAGGAACTTCCTCCTCTGAATCCGCATTGCCAAAATTGATGGAAAAGCTTGAGAAGTACGGATGTTCTAAGTCTGTTGTTGGTCTTGTTGTTCCGACTGGGTATTCTTTTAATCTTGATGGAACGTCGATTTATTTGTCAATGGCGGCTATCTTTATTGCACAGGCATATGGGATCGATTTAACCATTTGGCAAGAACTGACTCTACTTGGAATTTTAATGCTGACTTCAAAGGGCGCTGCTGGTGTGACTGGATCCGGATTTATTACATTAGCCGCTACTTTGGCTGCATTTCCAATGGTTCCGGTTGAAGGAATTGCACTTCTCATCGGTGTTGACCGATTTATGTCAGAAGCCCGTGCGATTACGAATTTAATTGGAAACGGTGTCGCAACAGTTGTTGTGTCAAAAATGGAAGGAGAGTTTCATCCGGAAAAAGCTTCTCAAGAAGAGCAGATTTCCAGTCAGGCGACTGGCACTGTATATGCTAACGAACAGTGATTCGAAAATTTGATAACAAATCAAAAAGAAAAGGATGTTGATAGAATTCGGCATCCTTTTCTGTTTTGATATTGAAGGTTTCTCTTCAGCGAGCTCTGTATAAAAAATGAAAAAAGGTGAAAAAATTTCAAGAACTGCTTAATATAAATAATGGGGAAATTATTGCAGAAAGGGAGTGGAACAAGGTGGTGCAGTCTCCAATTTTTTTAAAGCCTGTTTTTAAAGATCGAATTTGGGGTGGAACAAACCTTCGCACTCATTTTCATTACAAAATTCCAACGGAGACAACAGGAGAATGCTGGGCGATTTCTGCCCATCCGCATGGTCAAAGCATTGTAGCAGAAGGAAAGTTTAAAGGAAAAACATTGGGTGAATTATGGGACAACCATCGAGAATTGTTCGGCGGAATAAAAGGGGATCGATTTCCTCTCTTAACGAAAATTCTTGATGCAAACAACGATTTGTCCGTGCAAGTGCATCCAGATGATGAATATGCAAAAAAGCACGAAAATGGTGAATTAGGAAAAACGGAGTGCTGGTATATCATTGACTGCTCAGAAAATGCGGAAATCATTTACGGTCATCATGCCAAAACGAAAGAAGAGCTCGTATCCATGATTCAAAGCGGAAAATGGGATCAATTGCTGAGAAGAGTAAAAATAAAACCGGGCGACTTCTTTTATGTTCCGAGCGGCACCATCCACGCCATCTGCAAAGGAACGCTCATCCTTGAAACGCAGCAAAGTTCTGATACGACTTACAGAGTGTATGATTACGACCGTGTAGATGCAAACGGAAATAAAAGAGAATTGCATTTGAAACAAGCGATAGAGGTGGCGACTGTTCCTCATAAAGATTACACGATTGAACGTTCTGTGGAAGTAAAGGAAGGAGCAACGATTACCACATTTATCAAAAACGAATTTTTTTCAGTTTACAAATGGGAGATTGACGGCGAAGGGAAGTTTGTTCAAAATCATCCGTTCCTTCTTGCAAGCGTGATTGAGGGAGACGGGGAGCTTACTCATGATGGCCGTTCATACACACTAAAAAAAGGGGCTCATTTTATTTTGCCGAACCAAACAGGCGATTTCGCAATAAAAGGAAAATGTGTTCTCATTGTATCTCATGTATAAAACATTTATCCCGACTCTTCTTTCTCCTTTTAAAGGAGGGAGAAGAATCGGGGTTTTTATTGAAAAAAGGTCATTCGGTTGAAGAAATACTTTCCCCAACTCAATTGTACCCCCATAGAAATTCGCCGATATACTTGTCCACTTTCGGATGCTCATGAAGACCGCTGTGTGTGGCAAGTTTATCTTTAACAATGATTTCATGATAATTTTCTAACGGAACAATATTTCTAGCGCTGAGAGCGCTCTGGATGGAGACAACTCCATCACTGTCTTTATACTCGGGATTGATCCCTGCGATATTGAGAACTTTCGTTTTTTTAGAAAATTGATCCCGGTTGTTCAATATTTCTAGTAAAGCATGAGAATCTGGCTTTAAATCAATGATTGCTTTACCTGTATTCAGCTTATGGTAAGATTCCTGTTCTATTCCTTGAAACGGGCTGCCTATGACCACCATTTTGCGGACAATCGGGTAATCCTTCAAGTTGTTCGTGTCCTCGATATATTTTGTCGAAACGAGTCCTCCCATCGAATGAGCCACAATGTATAGCTCGTCTACCGAATAGTTTTCTTTTAATAAGCGCATTGCCTTTTTCAGAGAATTTGCCGTTTCCTCAATACTTGTGCGGTTTTCCTCAAAAACAATTTGTATAAAAGGATTTTTTAAGTTTTGTGGGATTGTTCCGGAAATATGGACAATGCCCATGCGGTCAACTCGAATGACCATTGATTTTGTTCCCCAGCGGTAATCATATTCAAAACGATGCAGCATATGTTGGAACGAGCGCATTGTTCCTTTATAGCCATGGACAAAGATGGTCGGAATTTGAGGTTCAATGCTTGCAAAAGAGTCGTTTGAATCGACATGCTTCGAGCGCCACGTAATAAAAAAAACGCTTAAAAGAAAAAACGTAAATAAAAAAATAGATGCCATTCGCCCCATCGTCGATTTTTTTCTCACGATAAGTTCACCTCGTAATGATAATATTATACTAATTTTTTGGTTTTATCATGGAATTTTTTTCTTTTTTTACAAAAAAGTTTAGAAATTTACCAAATTTTCTTGAAATTCGTGTATAATATACATCGAAAGAACTAGTAAAAAAGTCTAATGTCATGCAAGGATTGTCAAATAGTGAAGAAAAAGGGGTGAAAGAGTGGAGCAGGTCAAAAATTATATTTTAACTTGTGACACGCTAGCATTGCTTCCTTATTTTAATAAGTATGGAGAATGTTGGACAATTGTTATTGAGAAGTATGAAAAGTATCTTGTGAAAGAGAGGCCGAAAGACCTTTTGGCAGAGAGCTGCAGCTATTACGGTGTGTCTCTTAAAGGCATCATAGACGCAGCTAAGAAAATTCTGCCGCACCAACGTATGCTTCCTGTATGCATTCCTGTCCTCGATCTTTGTTTTTTCCCTACTAAATCAATGGAGCATTTAGACTGCCAATGGATTGCGCATTCGGCTATTCGACATGTCGTTTCAAAAGGAAAGCATTCAACAATCGTTTTAATCAATCATGAGAAAGTAGTAGTGGAGAAGCATATGAGTATCATTTACAACAAAATGAAAAGTGCGTCTCATATCAATGATACATATAAGAGAAGGATCAATGAGGGGAAGGAATACCATTCCTTTATTTTATATGAGAAGCCATCTTGTTATGATTGTAAACGAAAATCATAATGCTGCTGAATTATTCTAGGCTTGCGGGGATTTTTTATTATAGGGAATGGCGGCAGTTCTTATAAAAATGCGATCGAATGGTGAACTGCCGCACTATTTTTTATTTTTCAGCGGTTTCCTTCTTTAATTCCAAATGTTTTTTCAGCTCGTTGGAAAGGGAAAGACGTTCATCTTCAGGCACAATATAGTAGTAAATGCCGTTAATTTTTTTTCCGCTCCCTTTTATTTGATGCTGAATGACATTTTTTCGGGCATCTTTGTAATTTTCTTGAATTGCCCACATTTCATCAAATGTAAGATTTGTTTTTACATTGTTTTCAATGACTTTAAACATTTCTCCAAATTTTGTAATGGATGTAATGCTTGCTCCCTTTTCAATAACCGCCTCAATAATTTGCCGCTGTCTTTCCTGGCGGCCGAAATCGCCCCTTGGATCATCATATCGCATTCTTGAATACGCAAGAGCTTTTTTGCCATCCAAGTGAATGGTTCCTTTTTCAAAATGGTAGCCCTCGTAAGTGAAATCTAAATCATTTTCAACCGTCACACCGCCGACTGCATCGACAATATCGCGAAAGCTTTCCATATTCACTTTGACAAAATAATCAACCGGCACATCTAAGAAATTTTCAACCGTTTTAATAGCTATTTCTGTTCCGCCGAAAGCGTAGGCGTGGTTAATTTTGTCTTGAATGCCTTTTCCGACAATTTCTGTTCTTGTATCGCGGGGAATGCTGACCATTTCCATTGACTGTTCTTTTGGATTGACTGTCATCAAAATGAGCGAATCAGACCGTCCTCGGTCTCCTTTTCTTTCATCAACACCCATCAGCAATATGGAAATAGGATCGCGATTTTTAAAGTTGACTTGCTGATCGCGTTTGTCTGATTTATCCCGCCCGATGTTTTCTTGAATGTTGGCAATGGTCGATTGTGCTTTGTTCCAAATGTAAAAGGCATAGGATCCCGTGGCAATAATGAAAACTCCAATGACTGATAACAAAATCCAGAGCCATTTCTTTCTCTTTTTTCTCTGTCTATCTGATCTCATAATTCCATCCCTCATTACTAAATTTATCTAATCTGATTATAAGTTTCCAATTCTATTAAGACAATATATTTGTGAGGAAAATATTTTCGTATACACTTGTCAGCACCGCTTGAAAAAATGAATTGACAGCATGGAACGGCAGGGCATTTTCCGCTATAATAAAGTGAGAAATTTGTCGTTTGGAGGATTATCTGTGAAAAAAAGGATTATTGTTAGTAATGTTGTCGTTTTATGTATAGCGTCAATTATTGTCGGCCATTTTTATTGGAAACAGAAAATTTCAAAACCGACAGCTGCTTCTGTGGAATCATCTGCAGAAAATATAAAGGAAGACAATAGTAAACAAAATGATACACGAGAGGACTACGCCAAAAATTTACCGGAGGATGTTCAGAAAAAAATCAAAACAGCATTAAAAGAAGAGAAACAATTGAACTTTGTAATTTGGGGATCTGAATCAGTTCCTTCCGATCAAAATGGGTGGCCGGAAAAGCTGAAAAAGGAGCTTCTTTCTGCATATGGAGATGAGCTCTTTAACATCTCGATTGTTTCCGATGCCGAGGAGACAACGCATAGTGTATTGAATAAAAAATTATATAAAAAAATTGCAGACAAAAAGCCTGACATCCTCCTTTTCGAGCCGTTTATTTTGAATGATAACGGCGTTGTCGGCATTGACAATACTCTAAGCAACATTACGGACATCTTGCGGAAAATTCAAGAAGCAAATCCTGACGTATCGATTATGCTGCAGCCTGCACACCCGCTCTTTGGTGCAAAATTTTATCCTAAGGAAGTAGATGCGCTCAAACAATATGCCGAAGAAAACCATTTTACATATTTAAACCATTGGGAAAATTGGCCGGATAAGGAAGACGAGCAATTGAAGCAATACGTTACAGAAGACCGATCCAAACCGAGCGAAAAAGGAAATCAGGTATGGGGAGAGTATTTAATTAAATATTTTGTCGCAAAGGACGGACAATGATCGTCCATTCTCCTTTGCCCATGTGGAAAATTTGCTGTTTGCCGTCAAAACACGCGGAAAAACGAAAATTTTCTGGGAAATAATTATTGGGTGTTTATTTTATTATATTGATATTATTTAGAATAGGGATAAAATCAAAAAATTAATTAAAAAAGCTTTATAATGGGAATTGCAGAAATATATTCAAAAAGTATAATTGGGGTGTCGAAAAAGTAAAGTATTTAGAAGACAATCTGTCAGTAAAATAGAGTTAGAGATTTTTAATAACAATTTTTTTTATTAACCAGACAGTGTATCGATTTTTATACTTTCGATCAAAATTCAGGTGAAATAAGAAAATACTTTGTTGATTCTTTATAAGAAATATATTTTTTTAAATGAAAAAACTTTGAATTTAATAATGTGTATTATTCAACAACAAGAAAAATTCAAAAATGTTTTTTTGAAAATTTTTTTGTGCAGTGAAAATTCATTTGAATATATAAGAGGTGAAGCTATAGGGGTTGTATTTCTAAAAGGTTCTAGGAAATCAACATTATCAAATTATTTGCATAAGTAAAATAATAAAAGGAGAAATTAAATTTTATGTGCATTCTCCCTTAATATATCAATATTAGCTGGATTAAATAATAATTTTAATAGGAATAGAAAATTTTTATCTTAAATGTATGATATATGGTATATTGGAACAGTGATGTTAGTGAAGATAAAGAAACTTTATATAGGGAACTTTAGTTAACGTTTTGTGCTATTGTTTTGAAATTAGTAGGATATTTTTACTAATTAATATCATATACAGGCTTTAATGCTATAAAATTTACAGGATCAAAGGGTGGATTAATTTGATAGCTAAAGCAAGAAATCTTTTTGTAAGGAAAATACTTAATAACTATAGAAAAAATTTAACAGACATTATGCCAAATTTTAAAACAGAATTCTTTAAAATCGAAAATTGGAATTATAAAAAAAATGGAGCTCAAATATATCTTAAAGAAAATGAATTGGTGATAAATAAAACAGGAAACGGATTGTCCTATTTTAGTTTTTTGGAAAAAAATAAAAACTACAATTTTATTCCGTCAAATAGTAAAAGAATTATGTTAAAAAACAACTTTCTTGTAAAAATTTCAGGCAGAACAACTTCTAGTGTGAAAGCACTCATCTACCTAATTGAATATGATAATTTTACTAGAATAAATACTCATAAAATTCCACTAAATAAAGAGGTTGAAGTAGTTATTAACCCAAAATCAAAATACTTAAGAGTTGCTATTCGCCTTTTTGGAAAAGGAACAGTAAAAATAACGAATGTTGAAATAGTAGAGGATTATATTTTTAAAAATTTCTCCAAGAAAATGAAATCGAAAGCAAGAAAGATAAATGAAATAAAAGTTGCTTGTATATTAGATGAATTTAGTATGTCTTGTTTTTCTGATATAATTTCTCTTATTCCGTTTTCACCTGATAATTGGAGAGAAGTTTTAACGGAAAATAAACCTGATTTTTTATTAGTGGAGTCAGCATGGCGAGGAAACTTTGGTTCTTGGGAGTATCAAGTCGGTAAATACAATAATAATCAAAATAATTTAAAATTAAAAAGGTTAATAAAATTTTGTAAAAATTGTGGCATTCCAACAGTATTTTGGAATAAAGAAGACCCTATTCATTTCGAAAAATTTATAGAAACTGCAAAACTGTTTGATTATGTGCTTACCACTGATGCAAATATGATTCCAAAATATAGAAATTATGTTGGGCATAGTAGAGTTTATGCAATGCAATTTGCGGCAAATCCTGCCCATCATAATCCAACCTCTGCAAATAAACAAAAAAGAAATAATATTTCATTTGCTGGCTCATATTATGCCAATCGTCATGAAGACAGAAGACGTGATATGGATATGATGCTTTCCGTGACTAAAAAATTTGGATTAGATATTTACGATCGAAACTATGAAAGAAATAAAAATGGAAACTCTCATTTCCAATTTCCTGAACAGTTTCAAGACAATATTGTTGGGACTTTGAAGTATAAAGATATTGATATAGCCTATAAAGAATATAAATTAATTTTAAATGTAAATAGTGTAAAATATTCTCCAACTATGTTTTCTCGAAGAGTGTTTGAAGGTTTAGCGTGTGGAACACCTATAATAAGTAGTTATTCGATAGGTATAAAAAAGACATTCAAGAATGTTGTATTGATGTCTGAAGATAAAGAGGAATTAATTAAAAATATAGAAGAAATATTAAATAATGAAAAAAAATATCGTGAGTTGTCCATGGAGGGAATTCGTTCAGTTTACCGGAAACATACTTATTTTCATAGAATAAAATTTATTTTGGATCTTTTAAACATAGAATATGATGACAATAATCAAAGTATTACTTTAGTAATTCCTGTAAGTTCCTTATCGGAATTTAATGAAGCTCTTGCAGTGTTTGAAGAACAAAGTTACGAAAATAAAAAACTATTAATATTTATTCAAAAATTTGAAGGATATGAACAGTTATTAAATAAATATAACAATTCAGTTATCACAACTATGATTCATGACTATGTTTTTAACTATGAATCAATAAGTGATATTATTTCAACCGACTATTTTACAATAATGGATACAAATAATAGTTATGGAAAATATTATATAGAAGATCTTATGTATGCAAGTATTTATTCAGGAGCAGATATAATAGGTAAAAGAGTTTTATTTAAAGATAGTTATGAAGTTGAAAATTACGAATACCAATATGTTGATTATGTAATACCGGATACCGCCTTGTTTAAAACAGATATAGCTAAATTTTACAACATAAAAGATATATTATATAACAGGGAGTATGTAATTTCTGAGTTATTTAAAAAATATGGTGCAAAAATTTACAGTTCTGATAAATTTAATTTTAAGATAGGAGAAAAAAACAGTTCTATCTAATCTCAAAATAGCTATAACTTTAAATATTAACCCAAAAATAGTATTTATTTAAAGATAGGCATGCTTATCTATGACAAACCAATTTTTAGGTGATTGTCATATAAAGCATGCCTTACCAAATATTCGAATAATAATAGGGATTAATTTATAATTAAGTATTTTTTTGTGAACCCAAGTATTAAAAATGTTCTAGTTTAATAAAAGCATACAAAGCATTATAAATGTGAACTCAAGGAGGAGCAAAAGTGAAACGGCTGAAAATTTTACTATACGGAGATCAAAATTTAAATATAGTAGATGGATCAGCAATTTGGTTAACATCTTTGGCCAATTTACTTACTATCGATGACAGAGTAGATTTAACAATTTTGTTGAAAACTCCTGTAAAGCGTAAAGAGGTCATTTCCAATATTAAAAAGAAAAATAATATCGTATTTATAAATCCATATAATAGGTTTTCAAACTGGAATTTCAATGATAAACATAAAATGAATGTAGGGGATGCTACTAATATTATAGAATTACTAGATAATATTGAAAACTATGATTTAATCATAACAAGAGGAAAAGATTTAACAGCTGAATCATTAAAAAAATCTTTTGTAAAAAAACAAATCCCATATATAACAGATTTTACACATGATGAAACAAAGATAGCAGAAGAAGAAATTAATTTTTTTAGAGAGGTTTATACCACATTTCCAAATATATTTGTTCAGACAAAGGAAATGGGAAATTACTTAAAAAAATTGCTTAATGTAAGTGGGGAAAAATTTATTGAATTACCACCAACTGTGGAGGATTCTCTTAACCCACCAAAATTCGAATTAAATAACTATTCTATTGTTTATGCAGGGAAATTTGCAAAGGAATGGATGATAGAGGAGTTAATTAATGTTTATAAACAAGTAAAAAAATATGATCCTGCCATTACTTTAAATATAGCAGGGGATAAATTTCAAGGTGAGCTTATTGATAAAAAAGATGAAATAAAGCAAATTTTTAATGATACTGAAGGAATTCAATGGTTTGGAGCTCTTAGTAGAAGAGATTCATTAAATCTGATAAAAGATTCAGACATTGGATATGCATATAGATCTGAAGAAATAGATAATGATAATAGTCTAGAGTTATCTACAAAAGTCTTAGAATATGGGATAAATGGGAAGCCAGTTTTACTTAGAAGAACGAAACAATATGAAAAATTGCTGGGATCAGATTATCCATTATTTGCAAATAACGAAGAAGAATTAAAAAACAAAATTGTATTGTGTTTCAATGATGAAAGAATTTATCAAGAAGCTGCAAGAAAATGTTATGAAGCAAGCAAAGCTTATCAGATCAGTTTAGTTAGTAAAAAAATTTTAAGTGAATTGTGGAAATACAATAATGATAAATTGACGATTTTATTTGCTGGTCATGATTTTAAGTTTTTGAATTGGTACATTGACTGGTGTAAGGAAAACAAGAATATAAATGTACTTATTGATAAGTGGGAAGGTCATAATACTCACAACATAGAGCAAAGTGAAAAATATTTAAGAGAAGCTGATATAATTTTTTGTGAGTGGGGTTTAGGGAATTCTGTGTTTTATTCTCAAAATAAACTAAGAGGACAAAAACTCTTTATTAGGCTACACAGACAAGAACTCGATACAAATTATCTTGAAGAAGTCAATTTTTGTAATGTAGATAAAGTTATCGTGATAACACCATATTTATTTGAAGAATTTAATAAGAAAAAGAGAGTTCCAAGAGAAAAAATGATAATTATCGAAAATATGATTGATTATAAAAGATTTGATAAGCCTAAATTAGATAAAATTGATAAAAACTTGGGGATTATTGGCATTTTACCTAAACTTAAAAGATTGGACAGAGCCCTAGATATTTTTGAAAAGTTATGGATTAAAGATAATGAATATAAATTATTTATTAAAAGCAAATTGCCTAATGAACTTCCTTGGTTAATGGCTAGAGAACAAGAGAGAAGATACTATGAAGAAGTTTTTAATAGGATCGAAAATTCAAATTGGAAAGAAAATGTTATTTTTGATCCTCATGGTAATGACGTTGATGAATGGTTACAAAAAATAAAATTTATACTATCGACAAGTGATATAGAAGGTTCTCACGTTTCACCAATGGAAGGTATGGCTAGTGGTGCAATTCCGATTGTTTTCAATTGGCCAGGAGCCGACACAGTATATCCTGAACAGTTTATTGTTAAAAGTGTTGATGAAGCAGTAGATTTAATAGAAAATTATGAGGAAAAGGTAAAAAATTTTGATATCAAAAATTTTCCAAGGAAATATTCAAGGGAATCGAGAATTAATGCCTTTAATGATTTATTATTTGGTGATTTGAATTAATTAAATTAAAAAAATGTATGAAATTGATAAATTTTATTTTAAATATCTTTCGCTATTACTGGAGGAGAAATTGGTATGAAAAAACAGAAAGTATTAGTTACTGGAGGGTGTGGATTCATTGGATCTAGAATTGTGAAAAAGCTCCTAGAAAAGGATTTTGAAGTTCATGTTATAGATGATTTAAGTACTGGAAATATTTCTAATATTCCCTTAGATCAAGTTGAATTTTTTCATATTGACATATTGCATAATGATTTAGAGGATCTATTTTCTAAATTTCAATACGATTATGTTATACATCAAGCTGCACAGACAAGCGTTGCCTTTTCTGTTGAAAATATTAAAACAGATGCAAAAATAAATATTTTAGGTTCGATTAATTTAATTGATTTAGCTATAAAATATAAAGTCAAGAAATTTATTTTTGCTTCTTCAGCTGCAGTTTATGGACATCCAAATGAACTGCCTATAACTGAATCTCATAATACTGTTCCTTCTTCCCCGTACGGACTTTCTAAATTAACAATAGAGAAATATTTGGATCTTGCTCATGATTTATACGGTTTAAGTTATATTATTCTTAGATATTCGAATGTTTTCGGACCAAAACAAACAGCTAAGGGCGAAGGAGGAGTTGTTTCGATATTTAATGAATGCTTAAAAAATAATGAAAGACCTATTATTTATGGGGATGGGAATCAAACAAGAGATTTTATTTTTGTTGATGATGTAGCAGAAGCAAATATTGCAGCTATATATTCAAATGTTAGTGGAATCTATAACATCTCTTCAAATGAGCAAATTTCTATTAATAAATTATTATCAATAATGAATGATATTTCTGGAAAAAATTTAAAACCAATTTTTGATTCACCACGGGTCGGTGATATTAGAGATAGTTTATTATCTAATGACAAGGCCAATCAGTATCTAATGTGGAAGCCGAAAATTTCATTATATGATGGATTAAAGATGACATTGACGATATATTAAAAACTATTTTATATTGTATATTTTCAATTTCATATTTTTGGAATAAAATAAAAAATATGGGGGTGATATTATGCAGAGATTGATTTTTAGACGTGTGTTTTCAGTTTTGATCGTTCTGGTACTATTGATCTCATTCTTTTTACCTGCAAGGGCATTAGCGGAGAGTAATGGAATTCAAACGGATGAAGTAGAAACATTTTATTTGCGAGTAGTTGAACAAACCGATGTTTACGAGATGAAGGACGATGTGATCGGGAAATTGTTAGAAGGCGCTGTTTTGCAGGTTGAAAAAGTGGAGAACAACCGCGTTTATTTTCAATGGAATGACGACTTGGCCTATGTAAATTTACAGGATGTTGAGATTTTAACGGAAGTAGACAATGTTTCATGGGTTGATCCAAAAGATTTTAAAATTTCAAATGTAATAGAGTTTCCCAAAGAAATAGAAGTGCTGGATGGTCAAGATCGTTTGAAAAACAGTCCGATTGCAATGATCGCTGCAGGTGTGTCATACTCCGTCATAGGTGAAGATGAACAAAACTACTATATTATTATTGGACATCGTCAAGGAACAGTAGCAAAAGATCAACTATCCGAAACAGTGGAACAACCTCAGTCTACAGAACAAACGAATGATCCAGAAAAGGGAATAAATCAAGAAGCAGTTGAAGTTGAAGATGAAATAAATGAGGAATCTACACCACAGGAACAAAGCAATGAGAATCAAGAATTAACCAGCGATCAAACGAAAGAAGCGAATCCTGATCTCAAACAGGAAAATGAAGGAACAACAAAAGGTCAAGCACGTCTTTTCACTATTCAAAATCAAGCCGATTCTAAAACATCAGATGCTGCCCAACAATCAGTCAAGTTCGAAAAAAATGACAAATATTTTGAAGTTCTAGAAGACAATTTACCAGTTTATGACAACCGTACCGGTAAACTTGTGAAAATTGGAGAACTCAAAAAAGGCCAAGTATATCCAAGAGTAAGCGATTATGGGAACTGGCATCGGATTCAGTTTAGTGATTACTATGGTTACGTAAAAAAATCCGAGACAAAGCCCGCAAATGGTACTTCCATCAAAAATGAAAATAAAAGCTATAAAAATAGCAGTAATAGTTTTAAAGCGATAGAAAATGTGACGGTCTATGACAATACGTCAGGAAAGCTTGTTCCGTTTGGAACGATTGAAAAAGGAAAAGAGTATAAAATTGCGTCTGATTACGGGAACTGGTGGCGAATTATATTCAGCGGCCGGATTGGGTATGTACAAAAATCTGCTGTTCAGCTTCCGTTCAGTCAGCAAGATAAGTATTTTGAAGTTCTAGAAGACAATCTACCAGTTTATGACAACCGTACCGGTAAGCTTGTGAAAATTGGGGAACTCAAAAAAGGACAAGTATATCCAAGAGTAAGCGATTATGGGAACTGGCATCGGATTCAGTTTAGTGATTACTATGGTTACGTAAAAAAATCCGAGACAAAGCCCGCAAATGGTACTTCCATCAAAAATGAAAATAAAAGCTATAAAAATAGCAGTAATAGTTTTAAAGCGATAGAAAATGTGACGGTCTATGACAATACGTCAGGAAAGCTTGTTCCGTTTGGAACGATTGAAAAAGGAAAAGAGTATAAAATTGCGTCTGATTACGGGAACTGGTGGCGAATTATATTCAGCGGCCGGATTGGGTATGTACAAAAATCTGCTGTTCAGCTTCCGTTCAGTCAGCAAGATAAGTATTTTGAAGTTCTAGAAGACAATCTACCAGTTTATGACAACCGTACCGGTAAGCTTGTGAAAATTGGGGAACTCAAAAAAGGACAAGTATATCCAAGAGTAAGCGATTATGGGAACTGGCATAGAATCCAATTCAGCGACTATTACGGATATGTGAGAAAGGATTCGACACGGCCAGCCAATGGTTCATTAATTAAAAATAAGAATTCTTCTTATAAAAGTAATGGCAGAAAAATAACACCAATTCAAAAGATAACTGTTTATGATAACTCTTCTGGAAAGCTTGTTCCATTTGGTGTAATTGAAAAAGGTAAAGAATATAAAATAGCTTCAGATTATGGAAATTGGTGGCTGATTGTATACAGTGATCGTATAGGGTATGTGAAAAAATCAGAAGCTATAGCAGAATTTTACAAAAATGATCGATATTTTGAAGTTATTAAAGACAATGTGGCTGTTTACGATAACCGTACCGGAAAACTAGTAAAAGTCGGAGAATTAAAGAAAGGCCAGATCTATCCAAGAGTGAGCGACTATGGGAACTGGCACAGAATCCAATTCAGTGATTATTACGGTTACGTGCAAAAAAGTTCGACCAATTATCCAACTAAAAAAGTCGTACTGCCAAGTGAAAATACACAATATACACATTCGAAAAGCCAGTTTGCAACGATAAGAAAAGTAACAATTTATGATAATAAAGAAAAGGTAAATGGTAAAAATGTACCTTTTGGTACAATTGATGCGGGGATTACATACCCTATAGCATTTGAGTACGGAGATTGGTGGGGAATCATTTATTCGGGAAGAATAGGATATGTGAAGAAAACTGAAACTTCTACAGTAAGTGAAATAAATGAAGTAAAAACGCTAAATCATTATTATATGAAAAATGATAATATTGAAGCTTATAAAAATATTAATCAATTATTTATTTCACCTTCATCAAATTATTTGGAATCAGCTAACAACATACTAATCAATAAATATAAAATTGGGGACTACGGCACATTTTCATTTCCTGATGGCATTGTTTGGGATAAACCGATAGTGAATGAAAATGAGAGATCCTATCTCCGTGAATTAAACGGACACTTTTTTCTTTCTGATTTGATCAAAAGTTATGAAGTAACTAAAAAAGAAACTTATATAAAAAAAGGCTATGAAATAATAAAAGATTGGATTGACAACAATTCATATGCTACAACATCTAATTCAATGGCATGGCATGATGAAACAACTGCTCGCAGACTTGTGCAGTGGATTCATTTTTACCACCATGCAAAAAATGTTTTATCTAAAAAAGATTTAGAAATTTTATTAGCAAATATTACTTTCCATGCAGAGTTATTATCAAAGGATTCCTTTTATGCCCATAATACGAATCATGGAATGTTTCAAGATGAAGCTTTGCTTGCTTTTAGTGAATATTATAAAGCACATAAAAAATCCGATTATTTTAAAAATCTTGCTAAACAAAGATTAAAAGATTATTTTAACTTTATAATTTCGGAAGAAGGGGTACATTTAGAGCATTCTCCTCAATATCACCAAATAATTGCAAGTTCATTATTAAGTTATTATAATCTTTTTGACAAAATAAATGATACTTCAATGAAAGAATATCTTTTCCAAAAATACGAAAAGATGTCAGACTTCGCTACATTTATAACAAAACCAGACGGAGTTTTTCCAGCAATTGGAGATACTGAGTATAATTTTAAACCATCAAGTACTTTGTGGAGTAATGATTACTATAAATTTGCTGTAAGCAAGGGTGCGTCGGGAAAGCCTCATCCGAAAACAGACATGGTGTTTAAAAATTCAGGATATGCAATCTTCAGAGACTCTTGGAATAAAGGCCCTGATTCAACATATGTTCTTTTTACTGCTGCTTATCATACTGGATATCATAAACATTCAGATGATTTAAATATGTGGATTTATTCTAAAGGAACGGACATAATTGTTGAAGCAGGCCCACATGGATATGACTATCACAACGCTTTTACAGAATACGGATATTCATCTTTTGCTCATAACACATTAATTGTAAATGATAAAGGTCTTCCGAGACATGATTCTCAGTATAAAAAAGTTTATATTGAAAGTTATCAACTTGATAAAAATAAAGCTAAGGTCAGAGGAGTTAATGAAAGATACAAAAATGTAAAACATATTCGTGATATTCAGTATGATAAATTGAACCAAATGATTGAAGTAAATGATACGATTCAATCAAGTGTCAGAAATAATTACAAATTACTTTGGCATATGGCAGAAGGCATTGAAGTTGAACTGGAAAAAATACACAATAATACTTATAAGGTTTATCTTTTTAAAAATGAAAATAAAATAGCGACTATTGAGGTCACTAGTGAATCAAAAATTGAATTAAATATAGTGAAAGGACAGAAAAATCCCCCTCTAGGTTGGAAATTATTAATTAAAGGGGAAAATGTACCAATTAATACTCTAATCATTTCTACAAATGATGATACTGCCAAAATAAAAACAAACTTCATATTACATTGATTTATAGTCGACAAAAATTATGGGCACCTTGAAAAAGGTGTCTTTTTTTGAATAAGCATAAAACGGTGTGTATAGTGATTTTTTACAAAATTACAAGAAATATGTCGAAAAACCTTATTTTAATTCTAGCATTTTGATATAATGTATCCTGTGTAATTTTTTAATAATAAAAAGGAGTGGTGCGTTCGAAAAATTGTTTATATTTTTAGAAAAAAGTGTAAAATTGTTTAATTTGGTAGAATATTTTTTTTAAAGAGTGCCACTAGGTTAAACAATAATTAGGAGTGAGAAAATTAATGCAGAGATTGGTTTTTAGGCGCATTTTTTCCGTTTTGACAATTCTAGTACTATTGATCTCACTCTTTTTGCCTGCAGGGGCATTAGCTGAGAGTAATGAAATTCAAACGAATGAAGCTGAAACATTTTATTTGCGAGTAGTTGAACAAACCGATGTTTACGGGCTAAAGGAAAATGTGGTCGGAAAATTGTTAGAAGGCACTGTTTTGCAAGTTGATAAAGTGGAGAACGACCGCGTTTATTTTCAATGGAATGACGACTTGGCCTATGTAAATTTACAGGATGTTGAGATTTTAACGGAAGTAGACAATGTTTCATGGGTTGATCCAAAAGATTTTAAAATTTCAAATGTAATAGAGTTTCCCAAAGAAATAGAAGTGCTGGATGGTCAAGATCGTTTGAAAAACAGTCCGATTGCAATGATCGCTGCAGGTGTGTCATACTCCGTCATAGGTGAAGATGAACAAAACTACTATATTATTATTGGACATCGTCAAGGAACAGTAGCAAAAGATCAACTATCCGAAACAGTGGAACAACCTCAGTCTACAGAACAAACGAATGATCCAGAAAAGGGAATAAATCAAGAAGCAGTTGAAGTTGAAGATGAAATAAATGAGGAATCTACACCACAGGAACAAAGCAATGAGAATCAAGAATTAACCAGCGATCAAACGAAAGAAGCGAATCCTGATCTCAAACAGGAAAATGAAGGAACAACAAAAGGTCAAGCACGTCTTTTCACTATTCAAAATCAAGCCGATTCTAAAACATCAGATGCTGCCCAACAATCAGTCAAGTTCGAAAAAAATGACAAATATTTTGAAGTTCTAGAAGACAATTTACCAGTTTATGACAACCGTACCGGTAAACTTGTGAAAATTGGAGAACTCAAAAAAGGCCAAGTATATCCAAGAGTAAGCGATTATGGGAACTGGCATCGGATTCAGTTTAGTGATTACTATGGTTACGTAAAAAAATCCGAGACAAAGCCCGCAAATGGTACTTCCATCAAAAATGAAAATAAAAGCTATAAAAATAGCAGTAATAGTTTTAAAGCGATAGAAAATGTGACGGTCTATGACAATACGTCAGGAAAGCTTGTTCCGTTTGGAACGATTGAAAAAGGAAAAGAGTATAAAATTGCGTCTGATTACGGGAACTGGTGGCGAATTATATTCAGCGGCCGGATTGGGTATGTACAAAAATCTGCTGTTCAGCTTCCGTTCAGTCAGCAAGATAAGTATTTTGAAGTTCTAGAAGACAATCTACCAGTTTATGACAACCGTACCGGTAAGCTTGTGAAAATTGGGGAACTCAAAAAAGGACAAGTATATCCAAGAGTAAGCGATTATGGGAACTGGCATCGGATTCAGTTTAGTGATTACTATGGTTACGTAAAAAAATCCGAGACAAAGCCCGCAAATGGTACTTCCATCAAAAATGAAAATAAAAGCTATAAAAATAGCAGTAATAGTTTTAAAGCGATAGAAAATGTGACGGTCTATGACAATACGTCAGGAAAGCTTGTTCCGTTTGGAACGATTGAAAAAGGAAAAGAGTATAAAATTGCGTCTGATTACGGGAACTGGTGGCGAATTATATTCAGCGGCCGGATTGGGTATGTACAAAAATCTGCTGTTCAGCTTCCGTTCAGTCAGCAAGATAAGTATTTTGAAGTTCTAGAAGACAATCTACCAGTTTATGACAACCGTACCGGTAAGCTTGTGAAAATTGGGGAACTCAAAAAAGGACAAGTATATCCAAGAGTAAGCGATTATGGGAACTGGCATAGAATCCAATTCAGCGACTATTACGGATATGTGAGAAAGGATTCGACACGGCCAGCCAATGGTTCATTAATTAAAAATAAGAATTCTTCTTATAAAAGTAATGGCAGAAAAATAACACCAATTCAAAAGATAACTGTTTATGATAACTCTTCTGGAAAGCTTGTTCCATTTGGTGTAATTGAAAAAGGTAAAGAATATAAAATAGCTTCAGATTATGGAAATTGGTGGCTGATTGTATACAGTGATCGTATAGGGTATGTGAAAAAATCAGAAGCTATAGCAGAATTTTACAAAAATGATCGATATTTTGAAGTTATTAAAGACAATGTGGCTGTTTACGATAACCGTACCGGAAAACTAGTAAAAGTCGGAGAATTAAAGAAAGGCCAGATCTATCCAAGAGTGAGCGACTATGGGAACTGGCACAGAATCCAATTTAGTGATTATTACGGTTACGTGCAAAAAAGCTCGACCAATTATCCAACCCAAAAAGTCGTGCTGCCAAGTGAAAATACACAATATACACATTCGAAAAGCGGTTTTACAGCAACGAAAACAATTACCGTTTATGACAATAAACAAATTCAGGGGAAATTAGTACCTTTTGGTGAAATTACTGAAGGCGCTCATTATCAAATTGCTTTTGATTACGGTAATTGGTGGGGCATTATATATGCTGGCCGAGTAGGATATGTAAAAAAAGATGATACAAATGTGAAATATACATCCTATTCTAGAAGTTTTACTGAAGTTCTACAGAAACAAATGGCTGCATCGCCTCAAATAGCATCAACGGAAATTAATGGATATGTTTTAAGTACTGCTTTTAAATCAATTCAAAATGGGTATGGTATTGTTTCAGGAAACAATTGGATTATAAGAAGTGGTCCTGGAACAAAATTCACTCAATTAAACGCAGCAACTTCTAACGGCTATTTAATTAATAATGAAAAAGTCAAAATTTTAAGCAGTGAAGTAGTGTACAACTCTACTACTAAAAACATGGAAACATGGTATGAAATAGATTATCGCAACACATGGAGATTAAATAGTAATGGTGAATATGTCGCACATAAACGTAGTCCAGTAACTTATTGGGTTATGGCACCGCCTAAACAAGTTGAATATTATCTAAATCCAAATAACTTCAAAAATCATGCTGTACAGAAGTTTCAATTTTTAGATTTATCATCACCAGCGAACATTTCCGTTACAGAATTAAATAAGGTTTTAGTAGGAGAAGGGATTTTAGAAGGTAAGGGAAAATATTTCAAAGATGCAGCAAATAAATATTCTATCAATGAAATCTATTTAATCGCTCATGCGATATTAGAAACAGGTCACGGTCGTTCAGAATTGGCTAATGGAATATATGTTGATAAAGTAGATGGAAAATCTGTACCTGGGAAAACTGTTTATAACATGTATGGTATTGGAGCCTATGATGGTTGTGCAAAAACATGCGGTGCAGAAAGGGCGTATAAAGAGGGCTGGTTTACTCCTGAAGCTGCTATAGTTGGAGGAGCAAGATTTATTGGGCAGGGCTATATCCATAATGGTCAAAATACTTTATATAAAATGAGATGGAATCCAGCTAACCCTGGTACTCACCAATATGCAACTGATGTCCGTTGGGCATACAATCAAGTATATGATATATATAATTTATATCAAAAAATGGATCACTATACCTTTATTTTAGATATTCCACAATACAAGTAAATCAAAAAGCATTTGCGAAATCCGCAAATGCTTTTTAATTTATTTGAAAAACTAGGTCTAAATCTGACTGGAAACAGAAATAAATTTAAGTATAATATCTTTTATGACCTTTGTTATAAAATTGTTATGGAAAAGCAATGTAAGATGTTGAAAAATATGATAAAATAATGTTTGTTTTTTGGATTACATGTGTAGAATACTCTAGAAATAGGAGATATTTGCATGACAGTATTTGCGAAGTTCATTCGTTCTATTAAAGAACATAAAGATTTGATTCGTTATTTGACTTTTTTTGATTTAAAATCGAACGTTGCAAGAACCTATATGGGATTTTTGTGGTGGATTATCGATCCAATTCTTTATATGATGATTTATTATTTGCTTGTTGTCGTTATTTTAGGGCGGGGAGGCCCGCATTATCTAGTGATTTTATTTACCGGATTAATTCCGCTTAAATTCACAACCGCCTGCTTAGTTGATTCCACTTCATCTATTGTCGGGAAAGCTAGCATTATCAAGCAAATATATGTGCCGAAAATTGTTTTTATTCTAGTTCGCCTATGTGTAAATAGTATAAAATTTCTGTTAAGCAGCATTGTGTTAATGTTGTTTTTGGTAGTTTACGGCATTGATTTTGAATGGACGTATCTTTTATATCCTTTAATCGCCGTTATTCATGCGATCATTTTATTGCCTTTAATGATTCTTTTCGCGCATGTAGGAGTTTATTTGCGGGATATCAAAAATTTAATGCAGTATATTGCAAGGGTACTTCTTTATGTATCGCCTGTATTATTTACAATTTCGGATGTTCCTAAACGACTGATTGCTCTTTTTTATTTAAATCCATTTACAACTGTGATTGAATCTTACCGGAATATTTTGCTTCACCATTCTCAGCCATTATGGCTTTTATTAGGTGGCTTAATCGTGATAAGCTTTATTTTGTTATATTTTGCTCTAAAGATTTTATTTAAATATGAAAATGAGTATGCAAAGGTGATTTGATTTGAGTACATCGATTATTGAATTAAAAAATTTATGGGTTTCCTACCCGTTAGGAAAAAAAAGCAGAATTTCCGACTTGTTTAAAAAACGAAAAGAAAAAAAGGAATTTTGGGCTTTAAAAAACTTAAATTTTGATGTGAAAAAAGGAGAGGTATTAGGGGTTATCGGACGAAATGGGTCAGGGAAAAGCACTCTTCTAAAAATTTTGAGCGGCCTCATTCTCCCTGATAAAGGCGAGTATATTGTTCGTGGAAAACGTCCTGTTTTATTGTCGCTCGGAGCAGGATTTGACGGTGAATTATCAGGTATCGAAAATATTTATTTAAATAGTCTCCTTCTTGGTCATAAAAAAGAAGAAGTAGATGCCAAGCTAAATGATATTATTGAGTTCTCGGAACTAGGTGATTTTGTATACGAGCCTGTCAGAACATATTCGTCGGGTATGCGGTCAAGGCTGGCATTCTCCATTGCGATCTCGCTGGACCCGGACATTTTATTAATTGACGAAGTTCTCGGTGTCGGCGACCAAGCATTTAGAGAAAAAAGTGAAAAAGCCATCCTTGAAAAAATTAAACAAGACAAAACAGTGATTATTGTTACCCACTCGGCCAGTTTGGTCAACAAAATTTGCGACAGAGTTGTCTGGATTCACCTAGGGGAGCAAAAAGCCGTCGGATTAACTGCTGAAGTTGTTCCAAAATACAATGCATTTATGAATGGAAGAGCGAAAAAATGAAGCGGATTGTGATGCTTCTTTACAAAGATATCCTTTTTGATGCGAGAGTTCAACGGGAAGCCATCGGTTTGGCAGAACAAGGTGAAGAAGTTTTCATTCTTTGTTTGAAAGAATTTAACACAGAGCCCCCGTTTCTTCATAAAAACATTAAAATTGAGAGAATGAGCATATTTTCCAAAAAGTATAGACAGCAATTGCTCAATGAACCGAAAGAAAACAAAAAATTAAGTGTTAAACAGAAGGCGTTAAGCCGCATCATTCGGAGTCCGGTCATTAAATTGATAAAAGATTTATATTCTTATCATGAATTTTACCTAAAATGCAGAAGCTGGTTGAAAGAACAGCAGCAACAATGGGATGTTATGCATTGCCATGACTTGAATACATTAAAAACTGGAATAAAACTGGCAAAAGAATTTCAAGCGCACGTTGTCTATGATTCTCATGAACTGTTTAATGAAATGTCAGGCAGGAACAAGCTTGACCGTTGGTACGGTTATCGGCTTGAAAGAAAATTGCTGCGGGATGTAGATCAATTAATTGTTGTTAATCCGTATGTTGCCGAAGAATTTAAGAAACAATACGGTCAATTGCCGGAAGTAACGGTTATTCAAAACGTACCGATTTATAAGGAAGAAGATACGTGCGCTATAGAAGATGACTATTTTCGAAAAAAATACCGATTAAAAGAAAATGATTTCCTGCTAATTTTTCAAGGCGGCATTGATCCTCACAGAGGATTGGAAGAGATTTTAAAGGCAATGGAGCTGCTGCCTGAGCATTTTAAATTAGTGCTTGTTGGAAATGGCCGGATCAAGAGTGATCTAGAAAAGGCTGTTTTGGAAAACGGTTTGGCAAACAGGGTGTTTTTTCATGAACAAGTACCTGCTAGCGATATTTTATGTTATACAAAACAGGCTGATGCAGGGCTTGTTATGTATAAAAACATAAGCCGAAACAATTATTTTTCTACACCTAACAAAATATTTGAATACTTGTTAGCCGGCATTCCTGCTATAGCTTCCGATCATCCTGGAAAAAGCTATATAGTCAAAAATGAACAAACAGGCATTTGTACGGAAGAAACTCCTGAACAAATTGCTAAAGCCGTGTTACAAATTTATGAAAACTACGATTTCTATAAAAACAACTGTTTACAAAAACGAGAAAAGTATTCATGGCAAAAGGAAAAAATGAAACTTGTCGAAATGTATCGAAGACTTTGAAAAATAGCTGTGCGGTTTTATTTTTGGTATAATATAATGGTGTTTATTAGTGCAAAAGGAGTGTACATTTCATGAGATTGTGTGTAATGGGTCTAGGTTATATCGGTCTGCCAACTGCAGTAATGTTTGCAAAACATGGTGTGCAGGTGCACGGCGTTGATGTGAATGAAAAAGTTGTTAATATGTTGAATAATAAAGAACTTCATATTGAAGAACCCGGATTGCCTGAAATGCTTGCTGAAGTTATTGATGCTGGACAATTTACAGTCAGCACGAAACCGGAAAAAGCTGACGCATTCATAATCGCAGTTCCTACGCCGGTTAATCCGGACGGTTCTGCTAATGTTGATTATGTCCGCAGTGCAACCGAGATGATTCTTCCGTATATTGAAAAAGGGAATCTTGTCATTCTTGAATCTACTGTACCGCCAAAAACAGTTGAAAACGTAATGATTCCAATTTTAGAAAAATCAGGATTGGTTATTGGAGAAGAATTATATATTTCACATTCACCTGAAAGAGTTCTTCCAGGCAAATTGTTTGAAGAGCTTGTATCAAATGATCGCATTGTCGGCGGTATTAATGAAAAATCAAGTGAATTGACTGTACAGCTTTATAAACGCTTTGTCAAAGGAACAATTCATAAGACAGATGCTACTACTGCGGAAATGGTTAAATTAATGGAAAATACTTATCGCGATATAAACATTGCCTTTGCTAATGAACTTGCTAGAATTGCTGAAAAATTGAATTTTGATGTATGGGAAGCAATTGAGCTTGCAAACTATCATCCGCGCGTAAACATTCATAAACCAGGACCTGGTGTTGGCGGACATTGTATTGCAGTTGATCCGTATTTCATTATTGAAAAAGCACCTGAGCAGTCTAAGCTTATTACACTGGCACGCAGCATTAATTCCAATACACCAAAAACTGTCGTGAAAACCATTCAAAATATTGTAAAGGAAATCGAAGAGCCGAAGATTGCTGTATTAGGGTTGGCATTTAAAGGCAATATTGATGATATGCGGGAAAGTCCTTCTTTAGAGATTATTGAGGAACTGAAAAAAGCAGGATTCAAGCTCAGCATTCATGATCCGCACGTGAAAGCAGATGTAGAAGGAAAAGTGGATACGGTCGAGGAAGCGGCAAAAGATGCTGATTTATTGGTAATTTTAACAGATCATTCTGCTTATAAAGATTTGGATTTTGCGGCAATCAAGAAAGTGATGAAATCTCCGATTGTTTATGACACACGGAACCTGCTTGATCAAGAAAAAGTAGAACAAGCTGGGCTTCACTATTTAAAAATTGGTTCAAAACTTTAATATATGAAGAGGCTGGCTCATGTCGGGGAGTGCAATCTTCCTGAAAAAATGTCTTTGAGCAGCCTCTTCTTCTATATGCTGGAGGTTATGAAACCAATGAAACAAGGGATCTTAAAAATGGGCGTTTTCTTTTCTTTATTTATAAAATCTCAGCCAGTGCAAAATCGCCTTTTCCGCCTGTATTTAGAAAAAGGGGACTCTCTGCAAACGGCAATTGATTTGATTCCACTGGCAAAAAAATTTAATAAACATCTTGTATACATGAACATGATTCAACGGACAAACCAATTGAAAGATACAGAAAAACGCTATATAAAAGCTCTTATTTGGGAATCTCTTTCTCTTTTTGCCAAAGCTTTAAAAGAAATTTTCCAGCTTTCTGATCAAAATGAAGAAATAGTGAAATTAAAAGGGAAATTGCTCTATTTGGAAAGAAGGACTAAACCACTTCTGCTGCTTTTGGAAAATACAGAACACCGCCATTTTTTGCCGACTGAGATGCAATTATCGTTTGTAAAATACGCTTACAGCAAGGAAAAAATTGAAATAGCCAAACAGCTATGTGAACTGTTTTTACAATGGGGTCAGAATAAAAATGTAGAGGAAGTTTATCAGCACATAGTTGAAATTTATGATATAAGAAAGAAATGGGAAGACGAATTCCAACGTGTCTCCTATGATATTCATACGGCCATTCAAACCATTGAAAACCTTCCGGAATTGGAACAAACACAGGCAGTCATCGCATTGCTTCAACAAAAAGACGGAGACGAGTATGAAACTGTATTGCGATGGTTATGGGGAAAAGGGGTATCGATCCCTTATTCAGAAGAAATTTTACTGCCTCTAAAAGAAGCGATAAAAGCGAAGGATCAAAAAAAGTACCAAACAGTTTTTCATCAGTGCATGACAGCATACAACAGAGGTGAACGCTCCAAACTGTTAAGAAATATGCTCATCGAAAGTTTGCAAAATGCTGTCCTTTCAGAACAAGAGCTTTATTCTTTAAGAAATGCGGTGGAATCAAAATATATCCATTTATTGAGCAGGGAGCTGTTAAACGCATTAAAAGAAAACAATCAGCTTATTTCTTTATATGAACAAATGATGACCGATTCTGTTACACTTGATGATTTTTCTGTTTTCATGAATTGGTGCAGGACTATAGATCACGATTTATCGATTAAAATGTTAAAGACTTTCGTCCGCAAGCTGTTTCATTCAAACAGAAAATTGCCAATTGCAAAAGAGCATTTAGAAACAATGAATCATTTTATTGCAGGCGATTTCGAATTTGAATGTGTGAAAAAAAGGTGGCTTCTTGAACATCGCCAACAAGAAGAACTGCTTAAAGAAATCGACGGCTATAGCAGCCATCATAAAACGAAGATGCTTTTTTATTTGGCGAAATATGCTTATGAACATGAGTATTATGCTGAAGCATCGCTTCTTCTAAATAAAGCGTATCAATTGCGGCCGAGAAGTCTGTTTGTATTAAGAACATTAATTGGGGTTCATCATCGATTGGGAAACATTTCTGAGCGTGTGAAATATTTTGAAGAGCTTCCTTTTTTCATTCGACGAATACTCAAGAACGATTATGAGATCGCAAAAGATGAAAAAGAACGGATGAAGGAAAAGTGGACGTGGAAAAAAGATTTGCCGCAGATCGCATTAGGCGAAAAAATTGTCCACGTATTAAATAAATCTATGCCTGAGGTTAATGGATATACCATTCGAAGCAAAGAAATTGTCGTTCATCAAAAGAAGCTTGGGCTCAAACCGGTCGTCGTGACAAAACTCGGCTGGCCCCTAAATCGGAAGAAAACGAAAATAGAGAACATTGATGGAATTGAACATTATCGGCTGTACACGCAGCAAGATATTCGTTTAAACGTTGTTCCGCTGACAATGTATTTCGAGCATTATGCTGAGCAGTTTGCAAATTTATTGATGGAAATAAAACCGAGAATTGTACATGCAGCGTCAAATTTTCAAAATGCTTTGCCGGCTATTCAAGCAGCTAAAAAGCTCGGCATTCCTACTGTTTATGAAGTAAGGGGCTTTTGGCACGATACGACAGCGAGCAAAGTAAAAGGATTTGAACATTCCGAACGTTACCGGATGCATGAAGAATATGAAATCTATTGCTGCCAATTAGCAGATAAAGTTGTAACAATAAGTGAAAGCTTAGCTCAACAATTGATCTCTTTAGGAGTTGAGAAAAATAAAATTTTCATCGTTCCAAATGGTGTTGACGCAGATGTTTTTACTCCTGAAGAACGAGATGAGGAGCTCATGAACTTGTATGATTTGCATGGAAAAATTGTTTACGGGTTCATCGGCACTGTGACAAAATACGAAGGACTGGACTTTGCTTTAAAAGCTCTTAAACGATTGAAACAGGATGGTGAAGATTTTCATTTCCTTTTAGTAGGTGATGGACCTGCTGTCGCTGAATTGAAAGAACTTGCTCAACAACTCGATATAGCCGAACACGTTACGTTTGTAGGTAGAGTCCCGCACGATGAAGTAAAAAAATATTATTCTGTTATTGATGTGTTTCCGTTTCCGCGTATTAATGCGAAAGTATGCCGGCTTGTTACTCCTTTAAAACCTTACGAAGTAATGGCGATGGGGAAACTTGTGCTTGTCAGCGACATTCCAGCTTTGAAGGAAATGGTGATTGAAGGAGAAACTGGATTAGTCTTTGAAGCGGAGAATGTTGAATCATTATACGAATGTATGAAAAAAGCTCAGGCAGATCTGCACATTGGCATAAAAAGCAGAAAATGGGTAGAACGGGAGCGCCATTGGAAAGAGTTGAGCAAGCAGTATGTAAACATATATAGCTGAATGAATTGCCCAATTGTTTTGGGCATTATTTTTTTGAGTGATAAAAAATTTTTTATTTATACCGATACAACATAATGGTATGATCTTTTAAGTGGTAGAATTTTTTATTCAGGAGGAGATGTTGTGACAAAAAGGTATTTTTCTATATTTTTAGCCTTTATCATGATATTTTCTTTATTTTTTCAGCCAGTTTTAAACGATGTTTATGCTAATAAAACTGATGCTGTTTCTCTCGTTTCGTTAAAAAAAGATTTTGTGATCACAGATGATACAAATCAAATTTTAGGCACTATTTCCAAAGATGCTGAAATTTTTGTGAAAAAAACTGAAAACGGAAATTATGTATTTGATTGGCTCGGAAAAGAAATGGAACTGCCGCAAGATCAATTTGAACTGAGTGAAAGCCAATTAAATTACTATAATGTGAATGGCGAAAATAGCAGTATAGTAGATTTTAAAAGTTTTAAAGAACGTGTGGAAGTTTCTGATCCAACATCGAACAAAACAATTGCATACATAGAACCTAATCAGAACATTCCATTCATAGAAGAGAATGAAAACCAGTTAAAAATAATTATTGGCAATCGTGAAGGAATTATAACTCTTAAAAAGACTGACCAAGCAACAGATGCTAATACTGAATTGCCAGTACAAGAAAAGGATGTAAACAATAAGGAAAGTGTTCCAGATTCTAATGATGTAAACACTGAAAATGATTTTAAAAACAGCGAGGAAATAAATAAGCAAACAGAAGGAACAAACAATCGTGAGCATCAACAAACATCTTTAACCCAAAACATAAAAGAAAAACAGCTTAATAATGAAATATTAAGTTTCACAAAAAATATTAAATATTTTAAAGCTCTTGAAGACTTGGCTGTTTATGTCAAACGAAAAGGAAAATTAGTCAAAGTCGGGACGCTGGAAAAAGGGCAAACGTATCCAAGAATAAGGGACTATGGCAATTGGCATGAAATCCAATTCGGAAAATATAAAGGATATGTTCACAAAAATGGAACGGCGGCAGTTCTTTCCCCATCTATAAAAAATATTAATAAAAGCTATAAAATTAGCTCTTATTTGCTGAAAATCACCAAAAATGCCCAGGTCTATGACAATAGTTCTGGGAAACTAGTAAAGTTTGGAGAGATATATAAAGGAAATGAATATCCGGTTATAGGCGATTACGGAAAATGGTGGAGAATAGATTATTTAGGAAGAATCGGATACATTCAAAAAAGCCAGGGAGAACTGCTTTTCACTGCCAATATAAAATACTTCCAAGTAATCCAAGATCAAACACCTGTATATATTAAAGGAAAAGACAAATTGATCAAAGTCGGGGCGCTAGTAAAAGGACAAGCGTATCCGAGAATAAGGGATTACGGCAATTGGCATGAAATCCGCTTTGGAAAATATAAAGGATATGTTCACAAAAATGGAACGGCGGCAGTTCTTTCCCCGTCTATAAAAAATATTAATAAAAGCTATAAAAATAGCTCTTATTTGCTGAAGATCACCAAAAACGCCCAGGTTTATGACAATAGTTCTAGGAAACTAGTAAAGTTTGGGGAGATATATAAAGGAAATGAATATCCGGTTGTGGCTGATTATGGAAAATGGTGGAGAATAGACTATTTAGGAAGAATCGGATACATTCAAAAAAGCCAAGGAGAGCTGCTATTCACTGCCAATACAAAATACTTCCAAGTAACCCGAGATAATACACCAATTTATATTAAAGGAAAAGACAAATTGGTCAAAGTCGGAATGCTGGAAAAAGGGCAAACGTATCCGAGGATAAGGGACTACGGTAATTGGCATGAGATTCAATTTGGCTCAAAAAAAGGATACATTCATAAACTTTCAACTGTTCCGGCAATAAAATTTGGCCAAAAGAAAGTGGGACAATCAAAAACAAATATAGGCACCTTTGTTGCATTAAAAAATGCCGTCATTTATGACAATTCAGGAAAGAAGCTTGTACCGTTTGCGACCATCTCAAAAAATATTGAATACCCAATAGAAGCACCTTATGGCAACTGGGTAAAAATCCATATTGCTAATCGGATTGGCTACGTCCATAAGAGTGATGTAAAAGTTTCGTTAAAAAAACAGGCGAAACCTGGGAATCTTGTAAACCCGAATCAAGTTTACACATATGAAGAGATGGTCCGGGATATTAGCGAATTAGAGAAAGCTTATCCTAATCTCATTAGTAAGAGAATTATCGGTCAATCGGTTGATGGACGAAACATATATGCAGTGAAGCTAGGAAAAGGCAAAACGGAAATTATGATAAACGGTTCCCATCATGCGCGAGAATATATCACGACAAACTTGCTGATGGAAATGATCGATGTATATGCTTACGCATATTCAAAAAATTTACGTGTTGACGGCTATCCTGTAAGAAGCATTTTAAATAATGCCTCCATTTGGTTTGTACCGATGGTAAATCCGGATGGGGTGACATTAGTACAAAAAGGGCACAGAAGCGCTAAAAATCCTGCCTATGTATTAAAACTAAACGGCGGCAGCACGAATTTTGCAGCATGGAAAGCAAACATTCGGGGAGTGGATTTAAACCGGCAATACCCAGCAGATTGGTATAGAATTGCTGGGAATACAGGAAGACCATCCCCTCAAAATTACAAAGGGCCTAGACCATTAAATGAACCGGAAGCAAAGGCAATGGTTAACTTTACGCTAAGCAGAAATTTTAAAACGGCGGTTTCTTATCATTCTTCTGGCGAGATAATATATTGGCACTTTAATACACCAAAACAGCATGAAGTAAGAGATAGAAAAATAGCGAGTATGATAGCATCAAAAACAGGTTATCGTCTCGTTCCGCCGAGGAATAATCCTAGCGGGGGAGGTTTTACGGACTGGTTTATATCAACACAGAAAAAACCGGCCTTTACTCCTGAAGTCGCGCCATATGTTGGCAATCGTCCTGTTCCGATATCTTACTTCCCATCCATTTGGAAGAAAAATCAGGCCATTGGCATTATGCTAGCTGACGAAGCATATAAAAATAGAAATACTCGATAACAAACAATGAGGGTGTCCTAAAAGTAATTAGGGACATCCTTTTTTAAAAAACACTCCAAGGTTTTCCACTTCTTGGATATAGTTATATTGGGAAAAATGTAAAAAAATGAGATTGACGGTGTATTTTTTAGCTGGTTCGAAGACAATCGCAAAATTAAACAATCTTTTCAAATATCCTGGATATTTGGGTCTTAAAAGGATCAATGTGAAAATGGTTCAAAAAGGGATGGAAAAAGCCGATGGATATTCAGCACAAAAACAGAAGCAGCAGTAAAAGCATTCTAGAAAAACATGTATTTATAAAGGATGGAGTTATAGAGCCGCAAACGTAAAACGTCTGTTTTAAAAATAATGAAATTTGTCGTCGACCTTCAATCGTGCAAAAATCCCAGGGGATCGACGACTCTTTTAAATCTCCATTGAGCCCGCGCAAATCAAAGGATTGATAAATTTTTACTCATTGGCTAAAATGAAATTAACCAATCAACCATTTAAATCGGAATACTGATCTAACAACATTTTTTGGGGTTTTTATCTTAACTATGAGGAATTGAAACATCCATTTCAATTCCAATCATAATGACCTCAAAATTTTGTTTTTATCTTAACTATGAGGAATTGAAACCGCGGCATAATCACCTTATCGACAGCCATTGCAATTACGTTTTTATCTTAACTATGAAAAAATATTAAGCAAAAAACTTATTAAGATTAGTAGCACAGACCACGGTCAAGGTATGTGCTACAATTTTTTTATAGCAGAAGGAGAAGGGGAGAATAGATCGTGACAGGGTCCAAATATCATGAGTTCGTAATGCGGTTGCATTAAGGACAATCGGTCGTTCCGAAGAACTTTTGCGGGAACTCACCAAGGTACACATCGAGTTTAGGATTGCGGTATTGGTTCACAACATAGTGAAGTAACAGTCATCCGCCAAGCTGCTTTAAACAAAAATCGAAAGCATACAAAACAAGTGGAGAAAAGCAGCAAGTTTTCTCCATTTGTTTCATTTTAGGAACTTATTGGACAGTTTCTAGCAATTTGGTGAAAAATATGAAATTCGTTTGTACAATGATTGTGGTTATGATAATTTAGTAATTGGTGCATATTAACGAAAAAGGAGACGTCAGAATGGATCGAAAGATTAGGGTAATGACCATATTTGGTACAAGACCTGAGGCGATTAAAATGGCTCCGTTAGTGTTGGAGCTAAAAAAATATTCGGACGAAATAGAATCGATTGTGACGGTAACAGCTCAGCATCGGCAAATGCTGGACCAAGTTCTTGAACTGTTTGAAATTAAGCCTGATCATGACCTCAATATTATGAAGGATCGACAAACATTGACAGGCGTTACGGTGAGAGCACTTGAGGGGCTTGATCAAATTATGAAAGATGTCAAGCCTGATATTGTGTTGGTACATGGAGATACGACAACAACATTTGTTGCCAGTCTTGCGGCTTTTTATAATCAAATTGCTGTCGGACATGTAGAGGCTGGGCTGAGAACATGGAATAAATATTCTCCATTCCCAGAGGAAATAAACCGACAAATAACAGGTATCATTGCGGATTTGCATTTTGCGCCGACGACAAAGTCAAAACAAAACCTTCTTCAAGAAAATAAAAACGAAGATTCCATTTTTGTTACTGGAAATACAGCGATCGATGCTTTAAAAACAACTATTAAAGATTCTTATCAAAACGATATTCTCGATAAAATCGGTTCGGATCGGATGATTTTGTTAACTGCCCACCGGAGGGAAAATCTGGGTGAACCAATGCGCAACATGTTTAGAGCTATTAAAAGAATTGTTCAAGAGCATAATGATGTACAAGTTGTGTATCCGGTTCATTTAAATCCTGCTGTTCGTGAGGTAGCGAATGAAATTTTAGGAGACGACGATCGGATTCATCTTATTGAACCGCTTGATGTATTTGATTTCCATAATTTCGCTGCCCGTTCGCACATTATTTTAACCGATTCCGGCGGAGTACAAGAAGAGGCGCCTTCATTAGGGAAACCTGTTCTTGTGTTAAGGGATACGACAGAAAGACCTGAAGGTATTGAAGCGGGTACATTGAAATTAGCAGGAACGGACGAAGAGACCATCTACAAAATGGCCAAAGAGCTGCTTACAAATAAAGAAGAGTTTGAACGAATGGCGAAAGCGTCGAACCCATATGGAGATGGAAATGCTTCTAAGCGCATAGTAGAGGCCATTTTATATCATTTTGGCAAAAGAGAAGAAAGACCACAATCTTTCCAACCATATTAAGAAAGAGGGAATTTTAAGCATTCCCTCTTTCTTTCTTTTTATGAAGTAATTCAATATGATCTGATAGTTTTTTTGCGAACATTTCTCGATTGTAGTGTGCTAGCAGCCGTTCCTTCAAATTTTTCCGCATTCGTTTTAATTCCGCCTCATTTTCAAAGGCGTTGAATAGAGCGCGGATAAAGTCGTCTGCATTTTCAGGTTCAAAGAAGAAACCGCCATTTAATTTTTCAATAATTTGTCTCGCCTCTCCATCAACGCCGATTAAAACAGGAATGGACATGGAAAGGTAATCGAACATTTTCGATGGGATCGTAATAGAGAAAAGAGGATGCTTTTTTAAACTAACAATACCGATATCTGCTGCTTTGTAATAGGAAATAAGCTCATCTTTCGGAATTTGATCGATAAATCGAACGTTTGATAACTGATTTTGTTCAGCTAACTCTTTTAACCGTTTTTTTTCGACCCCTTCACCGATGAATAAAAATATATAATCAGAATTGTCTTTTAGCTTGATTGCCGCCTGAATAACGGTTTCCAGTCCTTGGGCTGAGCCGATATTCCCTGAATATAATATCACTCGTTTGTTTTGAAGATTGTACTCTGTTTTTATATCTTTATAATTAGCATAAGTGTCATTAAGCAAAGCAGGATTGACGCCGTTAGGAATGACAATAATTTTTTCTTCCGGAATTCCTTCGGATACTAATCTGTCTTTATATCCATTGGTCACAACGACAATGAGATCAGCCTTTTTATATAAAAATTTTTCCAACTTCCGTGCAAGGTTTAAAAGCTTTTTATTTTTGAATTGGCCAAGAATCTCAGCAAAATCCACCCATAAATCGCGGACCTCCAAAACAAATTTGGCTCTGTGCCATTTGCTTAAAAGCCATCCGGAAAAAGTTTGAAAAAGCTGCGGCGTAGTAGCGTAAACGATGTCAGGCTTTTGAACAAAAATCCCTCCAATAAAGCTTGAAAAAGTAAAAGAAAAATAATTCATTAAACGCCGCAATGCGCTTTGTTTCGTATCTTTCATCCGAAACATACGGTAAACATTTACATGATCCATTGTTTCTTTTTTAAAAATACCAAAATTCGTTTCATGATTTGGGAAGGCTGTTATAATAGTAACGTTATGTCCTAATTTTCCTAAATAATAACTTAAATCGTATGCCCTAGCAGGCGCAGCGCCTATTTCAGGCGGAAAATGCTGTGTAATGTAAATGATTTTCATGTTAATTCCCTCTATATGAAAATAGAATTCGCTAATCTAATAGTGTAAAGTAAAATTATGAAAATGACAATGCATAAAGAGGTTGGAGAATATGACAAAAGTGTGCGTGTTAACAACAGTCCATCATGCTTACGATGGAAGAATTTATCATAAACAGTGCAAAACGCTGCAAAAAGCCGGCTACGAGGTTACGCTGATTGCTCCAAAACCGGAAAAAATAATTGAACATGATAATATACAACTGATTCCGATTGATAAACCGAAGAAAGAATGGAAACGTTTTTTACATACATTTTCTATTATAAAAAAAGCAATAAAAACGAACGCAGATGTTTATCATTTTCATGATCCGGAATTGCTCCCTGTAGGGGTTTTGTTAAGGCTTATAACACGTAAAATTGTAATTTTTGATGTTCATGAGCATTATCCGAATGCGATTATGAGCAAAAAATATTTAAAAAATTGGGTCAAAATTCCTGTTCGAATCGCATATGAGATTATTGAGAAAATTTCTTTGCAGTTTATTTCCGGGGTTATTTATACAACAGATGAAGTAGGGGAAAGATATAAAAAATATAAAAGCTGCAAAATTGAAAACTACCCTTTGCTTGAAATGTTTGAACAACTCAGCATCAATCAAAAGGATCCAAAACTTATTTTATATTTAGGCGGGATTACACCTATAAGAGGCATTCGGGAATTAATTGAGGCATTCAAGATCGTTTCTGAAAAAATGGATGCAAAGCTGCTGTTTGTCGGCGGGTTTGAAGCAGAATCTTTTGAGAAAGAAATAAAAGATAAAATCCGTCAATATGGACTTGAGAGCCAAATTCAATTTGCTGGGAAAGTTTCTTATGAGCAAATCCAAACATATTTAGAAAAGGCATCGATAGGGATTATTCCTTATTTGCCTGTTCCGAATCATCTTGTTTGTTTGCCTAATAAAATTTTCGAATATTTAGCAGGCGGTGTTATTCCGATTGCATCGAATTTTCCGCATTATGATCGGGTGCTGAAAAAAGCAGGAAGCGGCAGAGCGGTCGACCCTGAAAATCCGAAAGAGATAGCGGATGCCATTCTGTTCTTTTTGCAATGCGGTCAGGACCAGTTAAATCAAATGAGGGAAAGAGGGAGAAACGAATTTTTAAAAAGCTTTAATTGGAAAAGTGAAGGGAATAAACTGCTTGATTTTTACCAATCGTTTCAAAAATAAATGAGTCATAAAATAGTTATAAAAATTTAAATATAATATTGTTGAAAGTTTCGCCATTTCTGCTATGATGAAAGAAGTGAATACTTCTTGCAATGAGTGGGGGATTATATGAATTATTCCCAATATATAATAGCTTTTATTTTAACATTCGTTATGGCGGCATTGCTTACACCTTTTGTAAAAAAATTGGCTTTAAAAATAAATGCAGTGGATTATCCAGAAGGAAGAAAAGTTCACACAAAAGTTATGCCCCGTTTAGGCGGGCTCGCCATTTTTTTTGCAGTGGTGATCGGTTTTCTGTACTTGCAGCCGGATGATCCTCACATGTTAAAAATTATTTTAGGGGCTACTATAGTTTTAATTACTGGCATTTTAGACGATATTTTTACTTTGACACCGAAACAGAAATTATGCGGGCAATTGTTGGCTGCATTCGTTGTCGTGACATCAGGGCTTTTGATTGATAAAGTAACATTGCCGTTTGTTGGAACGGTTTACATAGAAGAATATCTTAGCTATCCTTTGACAATTTTGTGGATTGTCGGCGTTACGAATGCCATTAACTTGATAGATGGATTAGATGGTCTTGCGGCAGGAGTCACAGCGATTGCCTTGACAAGCATTATGATTATGGGATTTATGGATGGCCGTTTAGTTGTTGTTGCTCTGTCTGTCATTCTCATCGGCAGCACGTTAGGATTTCTTGTCCATAATTTTTATCCTGCCAAAATATTTATGGGCGATACGGGCGCAATGTTTTTAGGCTATTCGGTCGCGATCATTTCGATGTTAGGATTGTTTAAAAATGTTGCGCTGTTCAGTTTTGTCATTCCGATTATTGTGCTGGCCATCCCATTATTTGATACTATTTTTGCGATCATTAGAAGAATTTTGAACAAGCAAAGCATTACAATGGCTGATAAACATCATCTGCATTATTGCTTAGTTGATTTAGGATTTAGTCATCGGACATCGGTGCTAATCATTTATTTAATAAGCGCATGCTTCGGCGTTTCAGCGATTCTCTTTACTCATGCGACATTATGGGCATCGTTGATCATTATGATTGTGCTGATTATTATAATTCAAATCGGTGCTGAGATAGTTGGGTTAATCGGAGAAAATCAAAAACCTTTTCTCAATATGCTGAAAAAAATATTTTCTTTAAATAAACCGCAAAAAGATAATTCATAACCTTTGCCAAATATAAAAAGCTGTCAAAAGATTGACAGCTTTTTCCTTTAGGGGAATCGGTCTTAACGCAAATTTTCTTTGCACGGCTCGACAAAATCCATGTTGAGTTTCGGATTGTGGCTCATACATAATATCCAGAAAGGAACCGGCATTCGTCAGCTTCTTTCAGCCAAAAATCGAAAAATTATAAAAGCCAGTGGAAAAAAACAGCTCATTTTTTCCACTGGCTTTATTTAAGACTTCTCGGACGTTCCTTTTTTCATTTATTCGAGGGAAGCCCTATTATTCAATTGAAAATTTAGGTGATCCTGCAGATCATGTTGTACTTCCGCAAGGGATTCATCGTCTACGATATAATAGGAAACGCCATTTATATATTCTGGTGTGCCTTCTAGTTTTACTTGCTCGATTTTGGAAGAATTAAAATCTGAATATTTTTTGTAAAAAGCTAGCAACTCGGTTACTTTCATATTTGTTTCCACGTTATCGCCGATTTCATCTGTTAATTTATCAATTTTCGTAATAGTTCCGATAGAGGAAAGTTTATCAATTACTGCCATTACGACCTGCTGCTGTCTTTCATTTCTTCCGAGGTCTCCGCGCGGATCTTCAAGCCGCATTCTTGCGTAGGCAAGAGCATGACGACCGTCCAAAGTCATCGGTCCTTCTTTAAATTCAAGCTTCTCTGCGACTCTGTCGTCACTGTTTTGTTTAAAGTCAAATGGGACATCGACTTCAATTCCGCCGAGAATATCTATAATATTTTTAAATCCTTCAAAATTGACTGTCACATAATAGTCAATAGGAATGTTTAAAAAGTCTTCGACTGTTTCGATTGTCAACTCTTTTCCACCGTAGGAATATGCATGGTTAATTTTTGTTTTCTTATCCTTTTCTTTTATATAAACTCTTGTATCCCTTGGAATACTTAACAGTTTCATCGTTTCATCTTTTGGATTAAACGTGGCAACCATTAAAGTGTCCGACCGCCCGCCTTTGCCGCCGCTGGAGTAGTCTTCAACACCCATAATCAAAATGGAAACAGGGTCATTCGATATCGTAACCGCCTCATCGCGCAGTTTTGATTTCATCCGATCCAAATCGTCATAAGCGGAATTATAAACTTTCCAAAACGTATATCCTGTGTAGCCGGCAAAAACTAACAAAATTAAAATAAAAAGCTGCACAATTCGTTTAAATAATTTTCTCTTTTTTTTCTTTCGTGTTTTTTTCAATTGTTGACGTTTCATATAATTTCCTCCATAAAAAAATTAGATTTTCTCCTCCAAATAAACGAAATCCCCCTCCTGGATCACACATTTCCCATTGGTAAGATCGGTCATCCAGTCTTTGAAGCTTTGAACCTGGCCTTCCTCTACATATGTTTCAACTTCCACATGATCGGTATAGTAGATGTCTTTCAGCTTATAGACAGACGAGCGCAATTCGTTTTCGATTTTGCCGAGAAAGCTGTAATCAAACGTAGTGCGAATAATTTTCATTAGCTTGCGTTCGATGATGCCAACGTGGTCAATGGCTTCTGAAACAGCTTTTCCGTATGCACGGATCAGCCCGCCGGCGCCGAGTTTAATCCCGCCGAAGTAACGGGTGACAACAACGACAGTGTCTTTTAGTTGTTTCTTTTTCAACACTTCAAGCATCGGCACTCCTGCTGTTCCGCTTGGCTCTCCGTCGTCGTTCGCTTTTTGAATTTGGTCATGCTCTCCAATTAAATATGCGGAGCAGTTATGTGTGGCATCCCAATGTTTTTTTTTGATTGTATCAATAAACTCTTGAGCTTCTTTCTCAGTTTTGGCACGATTAATATAGCAGATAAATCGTGATTTTTGAATCACGATTTCATGCTCTCCAAAGCCAGCTACGGTATAATAGGAGGAAAGCATTGTGTATCACCTCCGCAGAAGAAACAAAACGGCATAACTTTTTTTGACAAAAATCGACTTTTTTTATAAAAAAACACTCACATTAGAATATTATAAAACGACAAAATTTTTACTTCAATTATGAACTGATAAAGTTTTTGTAACAACTTTTTTAAAATGGAGGAAAAGGCTGTGAACTCCAAAAAAATAGATTCTGCTGTAATAGACGATATTTTAAATAAAATGATCGAAACCGTCCAATCAAGCAAAGATCAAATTTTTGAAATCGGTGAAAAATCCCGCACAGAGTATGAGAAAATAGTAGAAGAATTGGAAGAAGTGAAAGAGCAAGTAAGTGAGGTGATAGAGCAAACCGATAAGCTGACGATTCAATCGAAAATCGCACGGCAGCGCCTCGTGGAAGTCAGCCGCAACTTCAACAAGTTTTCAGAACAAGATATTTTGAATGCCTATGAAAAAGCGCAAAATATTCAAATTGAACTGGCCATGCTCCAAGAAAAAGAAAAACAATTAAGAAAACGGCGGGATGAATTGGACCGCCGGCTTTTATCATTAAAAGAAATGATTGAACGAGCAGAGGTCATAGTAGGTCAAATTACTGTTGTGCTGCAATATTTAAACCAAGATTTGCGGCAGGTTGGCGATTTGCTGGAAGATGCAAAGAAAAAACAAGCCTTTGGCTTAAGAATTATAGAAGCGCAGGAAGAAGAACGGAAACGGGTGTCACGTGAAATACATGACGGACCAGCTCAAATGCTTGCAAATGTTTTGATGCGCTCTGATCTGATTGAACGAGTTTTTCGGGAAAAAGGGACTGCAGAAGGGTTTCAGGAAGTTCAAAATTTGAAAATAATGGTGAGAAATGCGTTATCTGAGGTTCGGCGTATTATATACGACTTAAGACCTATGGCTTTGGATGATTTAGGTCTCATTCCAACACTTAGAAAGTACCTTTCTACTATTCAAGAATATGAAAAAGACATAAAAATCAATTTTCAAAACATCAGTGATGTGGAAGAAAAACGGCTTCCGGCGAAATTTGAAGTGGCCTTGTTCCGGTTAGTTCAAGAATCTGTAACGAACGCTTTGAAGCATGCGGAAGCAAAGCAAATTGACGTTAAATTTGAAGTCCGTCCAAACCAAGTAAATGTTGCAATAAAAGACGACGGCAAAGGCTTTGATGTAAAGAAAGTGTTTAAAGAAAAAAAGGAGTCATTCGGTTTAATGGGAATGAAAGAACGAGTGGAGCTGTTGAATGGGAAAATGGCAGTCCATTCTGCACCCGGAAAAGGAACGTTCATTATTATTCAATTGCCTACTAATCTATGAAATAGAGAAATGGTCTGATTGACTTCATGCATACATCACTGAAAAAATAATAATGGGGAGGATTGTAAATGAATAATCAAGTTAAAATTGTCATAATAGATGACCATGCGCTGTTTCGGGAAGGTATAAAACGTATTCTTGATTTTGAGCCTAATTTTGAAGTGGTTGCGGAAGCTTATGACGGCAGTGAAGCTTTAACAGTTGTTGAAAGCTATATGCCGGATGTTGTCATTATGGATATTAATATGCCTGGTGTAAATGGCGTTGAAGCTACTAAGCAGCTGGTTAATTCATATCCGGATACGAAGGTTATTATATTATCGATCCACGATGATGAAAATTATGTGATACATGCTTTGAAGACCGGAGCGAGAGGATATTTATTGAAGGAAATGGATGCTGACACTTTAGTAGAAGCAGTTAAAATCGTGGCAGAGGGAGGAAGCTATTTACATCCAAAAGTAACTCACAATCTAGTCAATGAGTTCCGCCGTCTGTCATCAGCCAATAATGGACAAATTCCAGCTACAGTCCGGCGCCCTCTTCATATTTTAACACGACGTGAGTGTGAAGTTTTGCAAATGCTTGCTGATGGAAAAAGCAATAGAAGAATCGGTGAAACGCTGTTCATTAGCGAAAAAACGGTGAAAAACCATGTCAGCAACATTTTGCAAAAATTAAATTGCAACGATCGAACACAAGCTGTAGTTCTTGCCATTAAAAACGGCTGGGTGGAAGTTAAGTAAAGTTACATATTTTCCATGGCGATTAATTTTGAACGATTTGAATCGTCAAACCGTGAAAGTGAGATTGATTTCTAAATACCAATTTTGCTCGGTGTATCTATATTGTTTTTTCCGACTTGGCTGATTGTCCAGCGATGATAAATGAATTCAATTGCATTTCTTCATTACGGCTGGAAACATAATATCATTTGGCAACTTGTCAATCTATTCGGATCCTGACCAGAGAAATGTTTTGATCAGAAGCTACGAGAATGAATCATAGGAAGCATTACATTCAACGTTCCGGTTTTGCAGAATCAACTTAGGTGAAAATGTATCAACAGGAAGCATAACGGCCTCTTCAAATAACTACAGGCGCTGGGAAGAGGCCGGTTTGCTCAGAAACAAGAAAAAATGCAGCAAAATTGGTAACCGCAATTGGAATCCACATAAAAGCTCCTTTTAAGCTGCTCAAAAATCCTTTAAAAAGGTGTAGACCTCATAAGAATAACCTCAACGAAAATCGTAATGAGCCGATCGACAAAACGAAATCCGCATAAATGGCAGTATAAAGACTTTGAAACAGCTAAAAAATATTTTTCATCCTCTTGCAGTTTCATGGAAATCCGGCAAAGTTAATGATAAAAACTTGCATTTTTTATAAAATAGTCTTATAAAGGAGAGAATGAAATTATTAAAAGGAAAGGAAAAACATGATGCAAATTGCGATTGTAACAGATAGTACTGCTTACATTCCTGAAGAAGTTCGAAAGAGGCATGGCATACATATGATTCCTCTTAGCGTTATTTTTGGAGACGAGTCTTATCGTGAAGAGATAGATATGACAGCAAAGAGTTTTTGGGAAGAAATAAAGCGCCAGAAAGAGCTGCCTACAACTTCTCAGCCGCCAGTTGGTGAATTTGTCGAGTTGTTTGAAAGCTTATCGAAAGAATATGATGCAGTCATCAGCATTCATCTTTCAAGCGGTATCAGCGGCACTTACAATGGTGCTGTCACAGCAGGTCAAATGGTAGACAGCATTAAGGTATATCCTTACGATTCGGAAATAAGCTGTATGGCTCAGGGATTCTATGCAATTGAAGCAGCGAAAATGGCAAAGGAAGGGAAAAAACCGGAAGAGATCATCGCTCGCCTTGATGAAATTAAAAAATCAATGGATGCTTATTTTATGGTGGACGATCTTTCTCATCTTCAGCGCGGCGGACGATTAACCGGAGCTCAAGCTTTAATAGGGAACCTGCTGCAACTGAAGCCTCTTCTTCATTTTGTTGATAAAGTGATCGTGCCGTATGAAAAAATTCGTACGCGCAAAAAAGCAATCCAACGTATCTATCAATTATTTGACGAAGCTGCAAGCAAACATCCGGTGCGGGCGGCTGTCATTCATGCCAACAGGCCGGAGGATGCCAAAAAAATGAAAGAGGAGCTCGAAAGTAAATATCCAAATTCTGAATTTATTATCAGCTATTTTGGCGCTGTCATTGGAACTCATCTAGGAGAGGGAGCTATGGGTCTCTGCTGGTATAAAAAGTAATTGCAAGAAAACGTTAAACCCATTGTGAAAAATGGCTGTATCCATCCTCTTAAAAGAACTTCCCCTTCAAAACGAGAAAAGGTGCGATTCACCAAAAAATGGAACGGTGTCTGACCATCTGAAGGTGCAAAAAGCACCTTTTATTTTTTACAGAAATGAAGGATATAAATGATTCATCTAGCATCTTTCATTCGGACGAAAAGCAATAAGATCAATTGATTAAATATATTGATTTTCCAGAAATTATAAGGTAAAAATAATAGTAAGAAACAATATGGTATGTACAAGCGGAGGTTTTATATGCATGATCATGATCTCCAAAAACATCTTCTCGGAAGACATCTCCTTTCAAATGAGCTCCCGTTTTCAATGGATGCCGTTCAAAATGCCCCCTTCGTTGAAATAGAACAAGGTGTTGTGAAAAAATCCGGTTTTTTTTATTGCAATCGATGTGGAAATGATCAGCCCTTTTTATTTGCAGGCTTTGACTGTGCAAAGTGCGGAAAGTTTTGTCATTATTGCCGGAACTGCATCATGATGGGGCGAGTAAGTGAATGCTCAAAGCTTGTTAGTTTTCCAAGACGAGAGAAGGAGGAAAAACATTCGATCCAATCGGATCAAACAAACTTTTTACAATGGGATGGCGAGCTGTCTCCGGCGCAAAAAAGAGCATCTGACCGGGTCACGGAGTCCGTTTTGCAGCGTACAGACTGTCTCATTTGGGCAGTTTGCGGAGCAGGAAAAACAGAGGTGCTGTTTGCCGGCATAAACACAGCTTTGCAGAAAGGGCTATTTGTTTGCATTGCTGCACCGCGTACGGATGTTGTTTTGGAGCTTGGACCGCGTTTGAAAAACGTTTTTCCGAGCATCGATGTGGCAGTGCTTTACGGAGGAAGCGAAGATCGTTTGAAGCTGAGCCCAATTACCATTTCAACGACTCATCAGCTTCTTCGGTATAAAGAAGCCTTTGACGTGGTGATTCTTGACGAAGTGGATGCTTTTCCATATTCTGTAGATTCTGCTTTGCAATTTGCGGTTGAAAAAGCACGCAAACGAAACAGCTCCCTTATTTATTTAACTGCGACTCCCTCCTCATCAATTAAGCGGCATTTTAAGCCTTCCGAAATTGCGAAAATCCCTGCTCGATACCATGGTTATCCCCTACCTGTTCCTGAATTCAAATGGTGCGGCAATTGGAAAAAAAGATTGGAGAAAGGAAAGCTGCCGAAAAATATCATCACATGGGCAGCCGAACATTTGCAAAAGGAAAGACAAGCTTTTCTATTTGTACCGGAAATCAAAGTGCTTCATGATGTCGTTCCGTTACTAAAAAAATTGAATTCAGCGGTTGAAGGAGTACATGCCGAAGATCCCCAAAGGAAAGAAAAGGTTCGGGCATTTCGAAATGGCCGGATTCCGATCATTGTCACAACTACCATTTTGGAAAGGGGTGTAACAGTTCCTGGAACTGATGCAGCTGTTTTAGGAGCAGAAGAAACCATTTTTACAGAAAGTGCCCTTGTTCAAATATCCGGCCGTGTTGGGCGGAGCATGAACAATCCAACAGGCTCCGTTATCTTTTTCCATTATGGCAAAACAAATGAAATGATTGCAGCGAAACACCATATTCTTGCTATGAATCGGGAAGCGGCAAAGGAAGATTTGTTAAAGCGTTAGTATTTAGAAAATGAAGGAAACGATACAGAATGTGTAAAGTTGGAAAAATATTTTCAATTTTGGCTGAAAAAAGAAATTCCTTTTTCCAGTATGATCCAATATAATACAGATTAGAGATCATATATTTGGGGTGAGGACATGATAGTAAACGCTCTGGAAAAAATTATGGAAGAATTGCTAGATGAATATATTGACCAATTTCATATGGAATGCACGTGCCCAACTTGCCGCAATGATGTTTTAGCTCTAGTGTTAAATAGAGTTCAGCCCCGTTATGTAACGAGTGAAGATAAAATTACATATGTAAGAGCGGAATTTTTTGATCGGCAGCAAATGACATCTCTTCTTGTCAGCCTGGCAGAATGCGCAAGAATTGTTTCAGAAAACCCACGATGTGATAATAGGAAGGCTTGATGCGAAATATGGGAAGATGTCTTTATTGTTTTAAAAGTATAGATGTCCGCTTGACTTGGAGACGGCTTTTTTTCCTCGAAAAAGCCCCTGTTTTATGCGAAGAATGCTCCAGCAAGCTAAACGTTATATCAGGCCCCATTTGTCCAATGTGCGGGAGGCAAAGCGAAAAAGCCGAGTATTGTACTGATTGCGCGGCTTGGGAAAAACATCCTGACTATCATGGAGTGATAAAGAAAAACCGCTCTGTTTTTCAATATAATGAATTTATGAAAGAAGTGCTTGCTAGGTTTAAATTCCGCGGGGATGCGATATTGGCGCAGATGTTTTCCGAACCTTTTGTGAAAGCATTTCACCATCACTTCGACAAATCGATGATTCTCGTTCCCATCCCATTAGGTGAAGAAAGGCTTTTGGAACGCGGGTTTAATCAAGCAAAATTATTGGCCCAGCTCCTTCAGCTTCCGATTATTGAGCCTTTGCGCAAAACAGATGCAGCAAAACAATCAAAAAAATCACGGATCGACCGAATGAAAACGAAAAATATGTTTACTGTAACAGATCCAAAACAAGTACATGGTCAACATATTGTTATCATCGATGACATTTACACAACAGGCGCAACGGTACGCCAAGCTGCAAAGCAGCTGATGAACGCTGGTGCGAAAAGTGTCGAATCATTTACCCTTGTCCGCAGCTAAATGACAAATCCGTTTTTCCGATATAAAATAATAATAATAGGAAGATTTTTGAAAGGTGGATTTTTATGGGGGAATTAGCAAACTGCCCAAAATGTGGTTCCTTGTTTGTCAAAACGCGGCTTCGTTCAATATGTGATGCTTGCTACCAAGAGGAAGAAAAGGCATTTGAAACGGTATATAACTTTTTGAGAAAAAAGGAAAACCGCAGATCGACCATTACTGAAGTTGTGGAAAAAACAGGAGTGGAAGAGGACTTAATACTGAAGTTTATTCATCAAGGACGCATTCAACTGGCGAACTTCCCGAACCTTGGTTATCCTTGTTCACGGTGCGGCACACTTATTCGCGAGGGAAAACTTTGTGTTTCTTGCAAAAAGGAAATACAGTCTCAAATTGAGCAAATGGAAAGAGAAGAGCAGTTTCAGGAGGAGAAAGAGAAGATGCAAACATACTACGCTATCCAACCGAAAAATAATGAAAAACGTTAACAAATCCCTCTATCGATCCGATAATGAATATAGAGATAGATTTCCAGCTGAAACAATTGTTCCATTAGAGCAGGAAAGGAGGCGGTGTCCATGAAGATTCACAGTTATCGGTCATCAAACGTTAATCCTTATCAAAAGCAAATGGATGCCAGCAAGCAGATGAAAGTGGAAGTCCAAAAAGATAGAGTGGAAATATCCAAGCAGGCAAAACAGCTTCAGCAGACGAGCGGTTTTGATCTTCAGCGTCAAGAAAAAGTGCAGGCGATAAAAAAAGAAATTGAAAGCGGGACTTACAAAATCGCCCCAGACCTGATCGCGAAAAGCATGATCCAATTTTATAAGAAAAAAAATGAAGAATAAATTGCGTCAATCCGTTTCGGTTTTTGATTTGGTTGCGTACGAAGCAGCCTGTTTCGATTTTTGATTTGGAACAGAATGAAAATGTGCTGGACAACTATATTGTACATTTCTGCATTTTTAGCATCTTCATCTTTACAACAAAAAATTATTTTTATTTCCGGCTTTGGATCACCTTGTCAATGTTCGGAACGAAGCACCGGTAAATATGATTTTATTGAATTTTGCGGGGAGGACGTTTTCGTGTCTCTTGCCAATTTAATTAACGTTTTAGAAAAGCAGTTAATCATTCATGAACAATTGTATAACTTGGCAGTAAAAAAAACGGATTTGCTGAAAAAAGATGATGTTAATCAATTAATGCAGCTTTTAAAGGAAGAGCAGAAATATGTAATGCAGCTTGAAAATGCTGAAAAGGAACGGATCAAAGCAGCGGCTTGCTTTTTAGAAAGAGAAGACGATTTAACGATTTCCGCCTGTATTGAAAAAGCGGAAAATGAGGATAAAGAACGGTTGAAAAATCTAAAAGAAAAATTGACAAACGTATTGGCTAATTTGAAAAACGCGAATTTTGTCAATCAACAACTGGCATTGCAAGCATTGCAGGTTGTGAATTTAACGCTTGATCTTTTCATGCCGGAGGAAGCATCGCCGAATTACACGAATCCGAATCAAGAATCGAAGCAATCGAAACGGCGTTCATGGTTTGATTCAAAAATTTAACGGGGGAATTCGCAATGGTATCAACATTTTTTGGACTGGAAGCGGCTAGAAGTGGATTGTATGCCGCACAAAGCGCTTTATATACAATTGGACATAATGTGGCAAATGCCGAGACACCTGGATATTCGCGGCAGAGAGTAAACCTTGTGCAAAAGCAAGCGTATCCGACACCAGGCCGTTTTCGAGCTGATATCCCTGGGCAGTTTGGAACAGGGGTGGATACACAAACAGTGCAGCGGATCCGCGACCGCTATCTTGATGTACAATATCGCGGCGAAAATTCTAAGCTTGGCTACTGGAGCTCTAGATTCAACGCATTATCGAGAATGGAAGATGTGATGAACGAGCTGAACGAGACAGGCTTGAACGAAACGATGGATAGCTTTTGGCAATCGCTGCAAGATTTGGCGGCCAACCCTTCCAACCTGGGTGCCCGCTCTGTTGTCCTTGAGCGCGGAAGAGCTGTTACAGAAACGTTCAATTATTTGGCGGAATCATTAAAGCATAATCAGAAAGATTTACGCAACGAACTCGATGTCGCAACAACGAAAATCAACTCTTTGCTTGAGCAAATCAACCAAATTAACAAACAAATCGGCGAAGTAGAACCGAATGGTTATTTGCCAAACGATTTGTATGATGAGCGCGATCGATTATTGGATGAGCTTTCTTCTTATATTGATATCAAAGTGACGCCGGTTGAAAGCGGAGGCAACGCTTTGAAAGTAGCCGAAGGAAAAGTAACTGTCGAGCTCGCTGGCTTCGAACCGCCAATCACCCTTGTCGACGGAAATAGATACAAAGTAAGACAATTTAGCCTCAATGAATCCAAGACGAACGGTCTTATCGAATCTATTTCTGTTGGTGGAAGAACGATAGGGGCAGACGATTTTGTTGAAAATTTAAACATCAATGGAAGTTTAAAAGGCTTAATTGAGGCGCACGGCTATACGAACATAGGCAGCACGATTGAACGCGGCATCTATCCTGGCATGATGTCAGATTTAGATAAGATGGCATATGATTTTGCGACCGCATTTAACACTGTCCACAGAAACGGATGGAGCCTTGAGGACATAAAAAATGGCGTTCAAACACAGCGTGATTTCTTTGATCTCGGAGGTTTAAGCTCTCCTAAAGGCGCTGCGGCTGCCATTAAAGTATCGGATGATATGAATCGCGAACGAATTGCAGCTTCTGCTACATCCACTATTTCGTCGACAGGAGAAATCGGCGACGGTCAAAATGCGCTGAAGCTTGCTGAAGTAAAAAATACTTCGTTTCAAAGTTATTTTGAAGCTGTTATCGGCGAAATGGCTGTTATGACACAAGAGGCGGAGCGGATGAAGGAAAATTCAGAAACCTTAGTTTCATCTGTTGAACAACGCCGCAAATCCGTCAGCTCCGTTTCATTAGACGAAGAAATGACAAACATGATCCAATTTCAGCATATGTACAACGCCGCAGCAAGAATGATCACTTTGCAGGATGAAATTTTAGACCGAATTATAAACGGCATGGGACTGGTCGGGAGATAAAGTAAAATTGACTGTTGAATAACCATATTGGAAAATGAAAGCAAAAATTGTCGGGTTCAGAATGTATGAAATGAAATAAGGCGATGAAGTGCAAATCATATAAGAAATGTACTATTTGCACGTTATGAATTCATACAAAAAATTTATTTAATGAAAGAGAGGTGCAGCATATGCGTGTCACTCAATCGATGCTTGCGCAAAACTCACTCCGCCATTTAAGTAAAAGCTATGAGCTGCTGGGAAAATATCAAGATCAGATGTTGACAGGAAAAAAAATCACCCGCCCGTCCCAAGATCCCGTTGTAGCAATGAAAGGATTGTACTATCGGACAAACTTAAAGGAAGTTGAACAATATAAACGAAATTTATCAGAGGCTTACCTTTGGATCGAAAATTCTGAAGCGGGATTAGAACAGGCCAACCAAGGGCTGCAACGAATACGCGAGCTTTTGATTCGGGCAAAAAACGGTACAAATTCAGAAGACGAACGTGATGCGGTTGCCCGCGAATTGAAACAAATTAAAGACGACCTTGTTGCTGTTGCCAACACACAAGTGGCCGGCCGCTATATTTTTAATGGAACGAAAACAGACTCAGCGCCTGTCAGCGGTGACCCGCCTGTCGTTAATAACAACAATGAACCGTTTAAAATCGAGCTTTCAAAAAACATTCAAATCCAAGTGAATATAACGCCTGACAATGTCTTTAACCAAGCATTGTTTGATACAATTCAAGACATTCAAAATGCTTTGGAAAACAACGACACAACGAACTTGGACAACCTGCTCGGTCAGCTTGATGACCATATTGATGCTCTCAGTGCAGAACGGGCTGAGCTTGGAGCCCGTTACAACCGGATCGAGCAGATGGAAAACCGCATCGGTCAACAGGAAGTAATCTCTACAAAAATTTTGTCAGACAATGAAGATGCCGACATTGAACGGGTCATCATCGACTTGAAAGAGCAAGAAAGCGCGCACAGAGCAGCGCTTGCTGTCAGCGCCCGCATCATTCAGCCAAACTTAGTTGATTTTTTGCGATAATGTGAGAGCGAAAGGACCTGCATAAAGGTCCTTTTTGTTCATCGTTATGCCTTGCTTTTGTCCCATGTTTTCCGACTGCTAAAAGAGGTACATAGTTTACTGAAGAAATTTCACTTTTCGTTGATTAGAACGGTATAGTCTTGTTAGTCATTCATATTTTTGACAAGAGCCCCTTGAAGGAACTTCAATTGCATAGGATAGTTGAAGCACTTGCTTATTATTGTCTGTTGAATTTTTGTTTCTTCGAAGAGAATTTCTTTTCTGCTTTAAAACTTTTGTTGTCAGTCGAGGTGAGAGAAATGCTCCTGCCGCAAATTAGAATGGAAAGCCAAATGGCGAAAATTGCGATTAGCACCACTCCTGGAAAGCAGTCAATCAAACAGCCGAAAGCGGATATCGATTTGCAGCCGGCGAAAGTAGCGATGGAAATCAACCGCACTCCTGGAAAATTGACAATCGATCAAACGAAAGCGTGGGAAGATCGAAATTTAGCTGACACGTTCCGTTTCATTGAAAAAATAGCTGAGGAAGGCTATCAAGCTTGGCTTGAAGGTATTGCCCGCCTCGCCGAGCAAGGAGATGAACTGATGAAAATTGAAAACGGCGGCAGCCCGCTGGCTGATCAAGCGAAAGAAAACAGCGAATCCCCGATGTATGAAGTGAATGTCGGCTGGATTCCATCGCTGTTCAGTGTGAAATTTGATTACGAACCAGGAAAACTTGACATTAATTGGCATTTAAAAAAAGCTGAATTTCGTGCCATTCCCAATAAGCCAACCATTCATTATGACCGTGGCAGAGTCGATATAAAAATCGCCCAATACCAAAAATTAAAAATCGACTTTGCCAATCTCACCTTTAAAGGACCAAATTTTGAAATAAACATATGAAGGTTGTGAGAACATGAGACTTAAGACAAAATATCATGGCGAAATAGAAGCCGCAAGCGACAGCATCATCCAATTTCCATCGGGCATTCCGGGATTTTTAGATGAAAAGCGATTTGTGCTTTTGCCATTTGGCGCCGAATCGCCATTTTTTATTTTGCAATCGGTCAACACAAAGGAACTTGCTTTTGTCATGACTATTCCTTTTTTATTTTTCAAAGACTATGCTATCGACTTAGACGATGCGACGATTGAGCAGCTGGAAATCGAGTCGGAACAAGATGTCGCTGTCTATGTGATTTTGACGGTAGGAGACCCGTTCGAAAACACAACCGCCAATCTGCTTGCTCCGGTCATCATCAATCAAAAAAACAAAAGGGCCAAGCAAGTGATTTTAACAGGCACTACTTATAAAACGAAGCATCCACTTATGGAACAGAAGGAGGTGTGAAGCCGTGCTCATTTTAACAAGAAAGCTGAACGAATCCATCATTATCGGCGACAACATCGAAATTACCATCACCGCCATCGAAGGCGATCAAGTCAAACTCGGCATTAAAGCTCCGAAACAAATCGATGTCCACCGAAAGGAAATATATGACGCCATTCAAACAGAAAACAGCGCGGCTTCCCGCACCGACCTTGACCTGTTAAAACATTTTCAAGAAAAGCTCAACAAAAAATAAACCTGAGGTTTGAGCTGGAAAACCGTAACCAAACAAGAATTTTTAACAATTTTATTTTTCTATTAAAAAAGTCCTATTTTTTCTTTAAACCCTATTAAACATCAAAAAAACAATCCGATATAAAACATGTAAAGAGCAGCGGCGGCCGACGCTGCTCGCACAAAACCACATGGACGTGGAAAAACGACAATTCAAGGAGGAAAAAGAACATGAGAATCAACCATAACATTTCGGCGTTAAACACTTACCGCCAACTTTCTTTTAACAACACACAAACTGCGAAAAACCTTGAAAAACTTTCTTCCGGCTACCGCATCAACCGCGCTGGCGACGATGCAGCAGGTCTTGCGATCTCTGAAAAAATGCGCGGCCAAATTCGCGGATTGGAAATGGCTACTAAAAATGCGCAGGACGGCATTTCTTTAATCCAAACAGCTGAAGGAGCTTTAGCAGAAACACATTCCATCCTTCAACGTATGCGTGAGCTTGCTGTCCAAGCAGCGAACGATACAAATACTGATACTGACCGATTTGAACTTCAAAAAGAAATCAACCAACTGGCAGAAGAGTTAACCCGTATAGGTAAAAACACTGAATTTAATACAAAGAAACTGCTTGATGGTTCTTTTTCAGGTACATTTCATATTGGTGCAAACTCCAATCAATCAATTTCACTGTCAATAAATGATATGACTGCAGAGGCATTAAAAGTTGTAGCTGAAAATGCAGTTGTAGTTGCAGACGGTGGTACTACAAATATGGATAGCAGTAAAAATTCAGGTTTAGATAATCTAAAAGGAGGAAGTTATTCAGTAGAGGTTTCTTCAGGTGGTGGAGTAAAGCTTAAAGCTGCCGATGGAACAGTAATTGGTTCTGGCACTTTAGCTGATAATGGCTCAGGTGTAAGTATCACAGTTTTGTCAGGATATTTGGTAGACTCAACTAATAATACTATAACAATTGGAGTTTCAGATACAATTACTGGTAGTGGTAGTTCTGGTACAGCAACCCCTGAAGGTACAATTTCCATCAATGTGTTAGAAAAAGGTCAAGGAATTAGTGTTATGGATCAAGATGATGCTGATTCTGCTATTACAACAATTCAAAATGCGTTAGACCGAGTGTCTGCCGAACGAGCTAAACTAGGTGCTTATCAAAACCGCTTAGAGCATACAATCAACAACTTAGGTGCTTCTGCTGAAAACTTAACTGCTGCTGAATCTCGTATCCGCGACGTAGATTATGCTTTAGCCGCTTAATCGGCGACAAGCACAGTCGTCCTAACTGGTAACGGTTAGGAGTATCACCGGGTGAATTGCTGGAAACCCCTTAGAGCCTTTGGCGCCACAACGTAGCTGGAAACGGCATGCGTGATGGCTTGAAAAGCCAAAGGATTGGGCAACCGAGCAGCCAAGCTCCTGTCTCGAAAGAGTGGAGAAGGTTCAACGACTAGGACATACCGCCTAAGGCGAATGCTATGGCGATGAAGTCCGTAGGATGATCAGGATTCTTCCATCGTCCTGCTTCAATCCGAAGTGCCCGGCCCCTAACAGGTAAAGCTGAGGGTGAAGAGATAGTCTAGTCATTTGTGAAAGCAAATGTTCGCACGATGGCGAAAGAAATGATGGAATTCACGAAGAACAACATCCTTTCTCAAGCAGCGCAAGCGATGCTGGCTCAAGCAAATCAACTTCCGCAAGGAGTTCTTCAATTATTACGTTAATTTTAACCATTTCTTTGAAGGAGACCTTAGTATACTTACTGAGGTCTCTTTTTGAATTTTTTGGGATGTTTACTATCTCTATCATTTTCTATGTTAAAATTTACAACTTGTTATACCTTTTTCCTAGGGCTCCTATAGATACAGGTTTCTTTTATTGAAAATAATCAATCCAACAATAAAAGGAGCTCGAGTTTTATTTTCTAGGAGAAATTTTTAATAGCTTACTTTTTTGATTGCACATTACCTAACACTACGGGCAACATATGTTGATATTTGTGTTACATATTCTATATTTAAAATTGTTGGATTTTGTCGATATAATATATAAGAAACCATCAGTTGAGGAGTAGCGCGATGAATATTATTTTTCAAGATAAAGTGTTAAAAATTAACGAAAATAATCTTGATGAGCTCGAAAAGTTTATGAAACACGTAAATGCAAGATTAAATGAAAACGGGCTTGTTTTTAGCCATTTTCTTGTTAACGGTACGCCATTTTATTCTGATATACAAGGTTTAATAAATGAATACAGCAATCAGGAAGTTCCTGTTGAAATAGTTGGAATCACTGAACGTGAATGGATGTTAGAATTGAAACATGAAGGCTATCAATATATTGAAAGGGCAGAACAGGTTTTAATACAACTGTCGGAAAAATTGTATGCTGGGGAAAACACGGGGGACATATGGCAGCAATTTGTCCATCTTTCCGAAGGACTTAATTATTTGTACCAAATTTTTTCCCAATCCAAATTAGGAGAAAATCATGAAAACATTGTCGCCGGAATAAGATCCGTATCTGAGCAGCTCCTTCAAGCAATGGAAAATCTAGATTTTACCCTTATAGCGGATTTTATTCAATATGAACTTTTGCCGTTATTTGCACAAATGAAAGAGATATTAAAAGCAGAGGACGATTCAAATGCTAATTGATAATCGAATCATTTTGCGGGAAAAAGCGAAAAATGTTTTAGAACGGTTAGATGAATTAAACGAATCAGGGAATGTAAAATTAATTGAGGCGAAAAACGGACAAAAAACGCTGCAAATCGAAACAAACAACCAAAAGCAATTTATTCACAGTGCTTATAATCCTGAAAAAGAAACAGCTGTTTTCGTTGAAAAAATAAAAACAAAATTAGAAGAGAGGGAGCCGATCATTTTTATCGGTTTTGGGCTTGGATATCATATTGAAGCTATAGCAGAAGCGTTTTCGCCTTCTTGGTTTTCTATTATTGAATTTAACCCTTCCATATTAAATAAATCACTTAATGTCATAAATTTAAAAAAGAAAAAAGTCTATTCAAATATCAAACATTTACATTTAATTGAAAAAGAAGAACACATTTTACCAGCGATATTACAAGATGTCAACGATGTAAACACCCCCCCGCAAATCATTGTGTTACCTAGCTATGAAAGAATTTTTAAAGAAGAAGTCAATCGATATTTCACTGCATTTCAACAATATTTAAAAGAGAAAAAAAATCGTTTTATCACGACGATCAGCTTCCAAAAACGCTGGACGTATAATAGTTTGAAAAATTTCCCGTATTTATTAAAAACGCCAAACATATTAACCGATTTTGATACATCTTTGTTTGAAAACAAACCTGCTATTTTAGTTTCTGCAGGACCGTCTTTAAATGAAGAAATTAACAACCTAAAAAAAATTAAAAAAGATCGTTCTGCTTATATTTTCTCTGTTGGCTCTGCGATCAATGCATTAATTGAACATGACATATATCCGGATGCAGCATTTACATACGACCCTACTGAAAAGAATCAGTTCGTTTTTCAAAAAATAAAAGAAAAAGGAATAACGGCCATTCCGATCGTTTTCGGTTCCAGTGTTGGATTTGAAACATTGGAAAATTACCCAGGGAAAATGGTGCATTTTATTACAAGTCAAGATAATATTTCAGCACATATCATCAAACATAACGAATATGATCATATCGATATTGCAGTTGACTCTCCATCCATCGCAATTATTACTTTACAATTGCTAAATCATTTGAATTTTAATCCTATTATTTTAGTGGGTCAAAATTTTTCCTATCAGCAAAATAAACGTTATGCATCAGGAATTCAGTATGATTTTGTAAAAAATGAATTGAACGAAAAAGAAATGGAGAAAGTATTTGAAATAGAATCTGTGGATGGAGGCAAAGTCCTCACAAATGACGGATTTGTCCGGATGAAAACAAGTATGGAACTTATTTTATCGGGGATGAAAGATAAGACAGTTTATAATACGACCAAAAATGGAGCAAAAATCAAGCATACGATTTATAAAGAATTAACATCCATTATCCAAGAACTGCCCCAAAATATTGTAATGAATCATTGGCTGTCAGATCAAAAACCTAATTACAATCTCAAATATATAAAAGAACAATGGCAGCAGTTGATTGTTGATTTAAAACAAATGGAAGAAAAAATTAAAGAAATTAATAGTTATATAAATAAAATAGAAGAAACGGTTAATGCAAGAAAATTGAATAAGCTGCACCGTTTATTTACAGTAGTGGATGAAAAAACAAATGAAGTATTAAAAACATTATTTTACAAAGCATTTCTCCGGCCAATGACACAATTTGAATATGAATTGGCATCAAAGGAAATAACCGCTGTCCGAGACAGCTCTGATCTCATTCACAAATCAAACGTGATTGTGAGGCAATATAGACGCCTAATCGCTGAGTGGGTTGTATCGTATCGGTTGGTGGCGGTGGATATTTCTAAAATATATGAACAAATATTGGGGATAAAAGGAAATGGAGAGGAGGGGTAAAGTGGAAAAGAGGATTTTAGTTACTGGTGCTGATGGTTTTATCGGTTCTCATTTAACGGAAGAATTGGTTCGGCAAGGCTATAATGTAAAAGCTTTTGTTTATTACAACTCTTTCAATTCATGGGGATGGTTAGATCATTCGCCATTAAAAAACGAGTTTGAAGTGTTTGCGGGAGATATACGTGATCCGCATGGTGTAAAAGAGGCGATGAAAGGATGCGATGTCGTCTTACATTTAGCATCTTTAATCGCAATTCCTTATTCTTATCATTCACCTGATACATATGTCGATACGAATATTAAGGGGACATTAAACGTCCTACAAGCAGCACGTGAATTAAATATTCAAAAAGTTGTTCATACATCCACAAGTGAAGTGTATGGGACGGCACAATATGTGCCAATTGATGAAAATCATCCGCTTCAAGGCCAGTCTCCGTATTCTGCTTCTAAAATTGGGGCAGACCAAATGGCAATCGCTTTTTACCGTTCGTTTGAAACGCCTGTTGCGATTATTCGTCCTTTTAATACATATGGTCCAAGACAATCGGCAAGAGCGGTTATCCCGACGATTATTACACAACTTGCATCTGGTAAGCGAAAAATCAAACTTGGTTCACTTCACCCGACACGTGATTTTAATTATATAAAGGATACAGTAAATGGTTTTATTTCTGTTATGAAGCATGATCAGTCAGTCGGTGAAGTGATCAATATCGGCAGCAACTTTGAAATATCGATTGGTGAAACAGTAAGGCTTATTGCTGAAATCATGGGTGTCGATATTGAAATTGAAACAGATGATGCTCGGATTCGTCCGGAAAAAAGTGAAGTAGAAAGATTGTGGGCGGACAATTCGAAGGCCAAAGCTTTACTGGGCTGGGAGCCTAAATATGGTGGGAAAGAAGGATTTAAAAGAGGATTAAAAGAAACAATTGAATGGTTTACAGACGAAAGAAACCTATCTCAATATAAGGCAGATGTGTATAACATATGATGAGTGAAGAAAAGTTAACCCTAATCGTGGAAAAATTAAAAGATGTACTTCCCGAAAAAGAGTTTATCCCATTACATGAACCTAGTTTTATGGGTAATGAATGGAAGTATTTAAAAGACTGTGTTGATACGGGATGGGTATCATCAGCAGGAAAATATGTGGAGTTGTTTGAGCAAAAATTAGCGGACTTTATTGGAGTAAAACGTGCGGTAGCAGTAGTCAATGGTACAGCTGCCTTACATATTGCTTTAAAAATAGTTGGTGTAATGCCGAATGACGAAGTGCTTATTCCTTCTTTAACGTTTGTTGCAACAGGCAATGCAGTCGTTTATTGTGGAGCAACTCCGCACTTTGTCGATGTAGAGGAAAGAACTTTGGGTTTAGATCCAAATAAACTAAATGAATATTTGGATGAAATAGCCGATGTAAAAAATGGAGAGTGTTATAACAAAATTACTGGACGAAGAATTAAGGCAGTTGTTCCAATGCATACATTTGGACATCCGGTTGACATTGATCCATTGATTGAGGTTTGCAAAAAATATCACTTAAAGTTAGTGGAAGACGCTGCTGAGTCGTTAGGGTCTTATTATAAAGGAAAACACACAGGAAATTTTGGTATAGCTTCGGCATTTAGTTTTAATGGTAACAAGATCATTACAACCGGTGGAGGGGGAGCTATTGTCACAAACGATGAAAAACTCGCTGATTTAGCGAAGCATTTAACTACTACGGCGAAGATTCCTCATCGTTGGGAATATGTTCATAATATGATTGGCTATAATTACCGAATGCCAAATATTAACGCAGCTTTGGGGTGTGCTCAATTAGAACAATTACCTAAATTTATCAAGAAAAAAAGAGAGCTCGCCAAAAAGTATAAAGAAGCATTTCGGGATATTGCGGGAGTAAGCTTTTTTGAGGAAGCGAATTTTTCAAAAAGCAATTATTGGCTAAATACATTGATATTAGAAGAATCTTTTGAATTTACGAGAGATGAGTTACTCAAAGCATTAAATGAGTCTGGTATTATGTCTAGACCTATTTGGCATCCTCTCCATCTATTAAAAATGTATAAATATAATCCAAAGATGGATTTAAGTATGACCGAGAAATTGTCTCAACAAATTATAAATATTCCCAGCAGCATGAGTTTGTGGAGGGGTGCTAATGAATAATTCTTTTAAAGAACAATGGGAAAAATCCTATGAAAATAAAGATAACTTTGTTTTTTATCCAAACGAAGAAGTTATCCGTTTTACCTCAAAATATATACGAAAAAGAATCGGCTGGGATGAATTTGTTGATGTACATAATTATACTGATAATCCAAAAGTATTAGATTTGGGGTGCGGGATTGGTCGACACATAATATATGGTTTAGAGATGAAGTTGGATATGTACGGAATTGATTTGTCAGAAATAGCAATCAATTTTGCAAGAAAATGGGCAAAAAAGAACGGTATGGTAAATGTGAACGAAAAAATTGTACAGGGAGATATTTGTATTCTGCCTTGGAAGGATCACTTTTTTAATTATGTAGTCAGCCATGGAGTATTAGATAGTATGAGATTTGAAAATGCAAAAATTGCGGTTCAAGAAATTGCAAGAGTATTAGTAAAAGATGGCCTTTTTTATTGCGATTTGATTTCTGGAGACCATTCCTCTAAGAGCAAAGAATATTGTGGTGAAGAAATTGTAGCAACTGAACATGAAAAAGGTACTGTTCAGTCTTATTTTAACCTTTCAAAGATTGAGAAATTATTTTCGGATTTTTTTGAGATTGTAGAGTGTAAACATATCAAATATGAAAATTGCCTTGCACCAGAACCAAGTTATCATTCGCGATATCACATTGTTCTAAAAAGAAAATATTAGAATTTATTTTGAAGGATAACTCAAAAACCACAAAGTTAAATTATCGATTGATACAAAATTTGAACATTATCTTTTGATGAAATTAATAATCCTTAGTGGTCAGATGAGTATTAGAAGTGTTTGGTTTGAAGAAATATAATATTGAACGTTTTAACTTTGATCCAAACATATTGTTTTATAAATGAAAGGAATGTATAAGATCCGATGGCCTTGAGAATTTTGACAGAAGCATCTGGAAGCTTAGTATCAGGATATTTAATAAAAGCTGTAAAAGAGGCAAATTGTATAGCTGTTGCTTCAGATGTTGATCCAGATTGTTATGGAAGATATTTAGCTGATGAATTTATTCAAATGCCGTTAAAAACTGATCCTAAATTATGGGATAAGGCCATAGCTACTTTGATAGAGCAAAAAGTGGATATCGTCATTCCGTCATTTGATGAGATGTTGTTAGGATGGAGCTTGAGAAAGGATTTGTTGTTGGAAAAAGGGATACAAGTTGTTGTATCTGAACCAAAAGTTATTGAAATATTTCAAGATAAGTGGTTGACATATGAATTTTTTTTGAAAAATGGAATTCCAACCCCTGATACAAGCCTAGAACAAATATATCCACTTGTAAAGCCTAGAAATGGCCGTGGAGCTATAGGAGTACAAATAGCAACGCAGCCTGTTGATATGACAGGAATGATATCTCAGGAATTCATCAAAGGAACTGAATATACGATTGATGTATTTTGTGATAAATTTTCTAATCCTATCTACATTGTTCCAAGAAAAAGAATGAACGTTAAAGAAGGTAAATCTACTTCTGGAATTGTCGTATACCATGAAGGAATCATTCATTGGGTTAAGAAAATATGTGAATGTATTTCATTTATTGGCCCGATTAATATTCAATGTATAGAAACGGAAAGCAGAGACTTAAAATTTATTGAGGTAAATCCTAGGATTGCTGGAGGAATGGCTTTAGGATTTGCGGCAACGGAAAACTGGATTAAACTAATAGTTGATCATTTTGCTTATGGAAAAGAAATAAAACCAGTTCCAGTAAAGTATGGGTTAAAAATGATGAGGTACTATAATGAAATATTTACCTTTTAATAAAATTCAATTGGATCAATATTCTGTCATTGGATTTGATATGGATGGGACACTTTATGATGAAGAAATCTTTATTAGACAAGTATATGCAAGTATAGCAAATTATTTGAGTGATACTCTTTCTGCTAGTTATGAATTCATATACTCTTGGATGATAGAAAGATGGAAAGAGAAAGGAAGTAGTTATTCATTTATTTTTTCTGAGGTTATTGGACAAGTTGGACTAAAGGCATCGGAAGAATTGATTAATGACTGCTTAAATATATATAGAAATTTTAAACCGATTTTAAGGTTACATACAAATGCAGAAATATTTTTAAATGAAATTTCGAAAGAGCATCAATTATTTTTAATCACTGATGGTAATTTTAAGTTGCAAAAAGAAAAATTTAATTCATTGAAGCTGGAAAAATGGTTTAAGGAAGAAAATGTGGTGTTTACCGGAAAATTGGGCAAAGAGTTTTATAAACCTAGTATTCGAGCAACAGAATACATTGAATGTTTAAAAAATATGACTAAACCAGTTTTATATTTTGGTGATAGAAATATTGATGAGCAATTTGCTCTTAATGCGCAATTTGATTTTGTTAAAGTTGAAAACTTTAATTACTTTTGGGATGTGAACTAAATGAAAAAAAGAAAAATTGTTGCTGTAACTGGAATTCGTTCCGATTATGACTTAATGACTCCAGTATATCGTGAAATAGATAAGCATCCCCTTTTAGATTTAGAATTAATAGTGACTGGTGCTCATTTATCTGATGCATATGGTTATACGGTAAAAGAGATTGAGAAGGATGGATTTAAAATTGCTGAAAGAATTGAGAGCTTAATAAATGGAGATTTAGCATCTTCAAGAGTAAAAGGTCTTGCAATCCAGCTGCAAGGAATGGTCCAAACTATAGATCGCATTCGACCTGATATATTATTAGTACTTGGCGATAGGGAAGAGTCTATTACAACAGCTTTAATTGGGAGTTATATGAACATTCCGGTAGCACATGTAGCTGGAGGAGATAAAGTCATAGGTAATGTAGATGATCAAGTTAGACATGCGGTCAGTAAGCTTGCACATATTCATTTTACTACCAATAAAGAAAGTGCAGAAAGATTAAAGAAGCTAGGCGAAGAACATTTTCGAATTTTTAACGTAGGAAACCCTGGTTTAGATAGAATTAAAGATGTTCCAGTATTGTCGCGTAAAGAACTATCACATAGATTGAATTTTGAAATTAATGATAATGAACCATTACTGGTAGTTATTCAGCACGTAATTTCAACTGAAATTGAATATGCTTATAATCAAATGAAGACCACAATGGAAGCAATTAATGAATTAGGTTATAAAACCATTATTAGCTACCCAAATTCTGATGCAGGCGGCCAACAAATGATTAAAGCTATTAATGAATTCACTCATAAACCTTTTATACATATCCAAAAAAATATACCTAGATTGGAATTTATTAATATTTTGCGTGAAGCATCATGTTTAGTTGGTAATTCTAGTGCCGGAATATTAGAAGCACCATTTTTAAAACTACCTGTTGTAAATATTGGAAATCGACAAAAGGGACGTCTTCATGCCGACAATGTCCAGTTTGTTAATCATGATAAACAAGAAATTGTTAATGCAATTAAAAAAGCTTTGTTTGATATGGATTATAAAAAACAAGTTGCTAATTGTATCAACCCATATGGTGATGGAAATGCAGCTAAGAAAATTGTTGATATTCTTGCAACGATTCCACTTGATAAAAAGTTACTCATAAAGGAGATAACGTATTGATGAAAAAAGTCATTATAGTAACTCCTCATCCTGATGATGAAACTCTTGGGTGCGGAGGTGCCATACTTCGTCATAAAAAAGAGGGAGACCAAGTTTGCTGGTTAATTGTGACGAAAATGGGCGATGAATTTGAACTTAGTAGACGCACGAAAAGAAATGAAGAAATTGAACAAGTAAAAGAAATGTATGGTTTTGATGAAGTTTTTCAATTGAATTTTGATGCTGGTACTTTAGACTTTATTCCATTAGGAAATATCATTAATGAAATTAGTCAATGTTTTAACAGATTCCAACCCAATATAGTGTATTTGCCTTATAGAAGTGATATTCATAGCGACCATAAAATCGTTTTTGATGCTACAGTAGCTTGTACAAAATGGTTTCGCTACCCATTTGTCAATAAAGTTTTAGTTTATGAAACATTATCAGAATCGGATTTTACTATCAATCCAGATTCTAACCATTTCCGTCCTAATGTTTTTGTAGACATTGCACCATATTTAGAAAAGAAAATCGAAATTATGAAAGTATATGAATCAGAACTTAGTGAACATCCATTTCCTCGTAGTGTAAAAGCAATAAAATCGTTAGCATATTTACGAGGAGCGGCAGCTGGCTACGAGGCAGCAGAGGCTTTTATGCTTTTAAAAGAGAGGTTATAGGTATGTCGAAAACACTTATAATTGCTGAAGCGGGAGTTAATCACAACGGTTCCTTAACCTTGGCATTTCAACTCGTTGATGCCGCAGAAAAAGCCGGTGCGAATGCGATTAAGTTTCAAACTTTTAAAACTGAACATTTAGTCACAAAATCAGCGCAGCAGGCAGAATATCAAAAAAAGAATATTGGAAAATCCTTATCACAATATGAAATGCTGAAAAAACTGGAGTTAAGCTATGAGGACTTTAAAAAGCTAAAGCAATATTGTGATGAAAAAGGTATTATGTTTTTATCTACACCTTTCGATTTAGAAAGTGTAGATTTTTTAATTCAAGAATTGAAATTGAATGTTATAAAAATACCATCTGGTGAAATTACAAATGCTCCATATTTACATAAAATTGCATTGCATGGTGTCGATGTTATTTTATCGACAGGAATGTCTACAAAGGAAGAAATTCATCATGCACTAGCGTTTTTAGCTTACGGCTTTGCGAAAAAAACGGATGTTTCATTTGATAAAGTAAAACATTTTTATCAAACAAATGAAGCCAAAATGATACTGCAAGAAAAAGTAAGCATTTTACATTGTACAACTGAATATCCGACACCATACGAAGATGTACATTTGAATGCAATGCATGATATGAAAGAAGAATTTCATCTTTCGATTGGATTATCGGATCATACAGAAGGAATTGTCGTTCCGATTGCCGCTGTTGCCAAAGGGGCGAAAATCATCGAAAAACACTTCACGTTGGATAAGACATTGCCAGGCCCTGATCATAAAGCATCATTAGATCCACATGAATTAAAAGAAATGATTCAATCGATCCGAATCATTGAAAAAGCTCTTGGTGAAAAGCAAAAAAAACCGACACAGACAGAGCTGAAAAATAAAGAAGTGGCTAGAAAAAGTTTAGTTGCGGCTAAATCAATTAAAAAAGGAGAACTATTTACCTTTGATAATCTAACGGTGAAGCGGCCTGGAACTGGAATTGAACCATACTATTATTGGGATTACATAGGACAAAAAGCAGGGCAAGATTATGAAGAAGATGAGGTTATAAAGTAATGGGCTTAAAACCGGTGATTATTATTGGAAATGGTGGGCATGCGAGAGTATTGGTTGACATTCTATTACTGCAGAAAAGAGAGATAATAGGTTATACAGCACCTAACGAGGAAAATAATCCTTACAGTATTACTTATTTAGGTGGAGACGAAGAAATATTAAAATATGATCCGCAAGAAATTGAATTGGTTAATGCTCTCGGTTCTATATCTGATACAAAACCTAGAGCAAACATTTTTAACTTTTTTAAACTAAAAGGTTATCGTTTTTCTACCACAATTCATCCTTCTGCTGTGATTTCTGAAACAGCTACATTAGGTGAAGGCGTGCAAATTATGGCAGGTGCGGTTATTCAACCATTTGTAAACATTGCCGATAATACTATTGTAAACACCTCAACTTGTATAGACCATGACTGCTTTATAGACAAACATTGCCATATTGCTCCTGGTTGCGTCTTATCTGGCGGTATAAAAATTGGAGAAGGTACTCATATCGGAACGGGTGCAAAAATTATTCAAAACATCTCAATTGGAAAGAATGTGCTAGTCGGAGCAGGTTCATTGGTTTTAAGAGATATTGGCGATAATAAGAAAGTTTATGGTAATCCTGCTAAGGAAGTGAGTAAATGAGAGACTGGAAACAATTGTTAGTATCTCCTTTTACATCTATTATCGAAACGATGAAAAATATTGACCAAACCGCTGCACAAATCGCTTTAGTAGTGGATGATGATTTCCGACTTTTAGGTACAGTGACAGATGGGGATATAAGAAGGGGAATATTAAAAGGAATCTCTCTCGATCAAGAAGTAACCAAAGTTATGAATCATCACCCTATTTCAATGAGAGTTGGAGCATCAAAACAAGAAATAAAAAAATTATTTCAACAAAAAAAGCTGCGGCAACTTCCACTTTTAAATGAACGAGGCGAAGTTGTTGATGTCATTTTTTCAGATATATTATTGGATACCGTTTCATTCGATAATTGGGTCGTCTTAATGGCAGGGGGATTAGGTACTCGTCTTCGTCCGTTAACAGAAAATATTCCAAAACCAATGTTAACTGTCGGTACGAAGCCGATTTTGCAAACAATATTAGAAAGTTTTATTGAATACGGATTCCATCGATATTATTTTTCTGTCAATTACAAACGTGAAATTATCAAGGATTATTTTGGAAATGGTTTAAAATGGGGGGTGAACATCCAATATCTTGATGAAGATGAACAGCTCGGGACGGCAGGTGCACTGTCTCTTTTTCCTGAAAAACCATCAAAACCGATTATCGTCATGAATGGGGACATTTTAACAAAAGTGAATTTTCAGCGGTTATTGCAATACCACGAAGAAACCAATTCCGTCGCAACTATGTGTGTAAGAGAATACCAACATCAAGTACCATATGGTGTGGTCAGAACAGACGGTACAAAGCTTTGCTCAATAGAAGAAAAACCGATTGAGCGTTACTTTGTAAACGCGGGGATTTACGTTTTGAATCCTGAGGTGCTTGATTATATTCCTAAAAATGAATTTTATGATATGCCCTCACTTTTTAATTTACTAATAAAAGAAAAGAAAAAAACAAGTGTTTTTCCTATAAGAGAATACTGGTTAGATATTGGGAAAATGCCCGATTTTGAAAAAGCAAATTTGGAGTTTTCGGAGGTATTTGGATGATTAATAATTACAAAGTTTTAGCGATTGTTCCCGCACGAGGTGGATCAAAAGGAATTCCAAGAAAAAATATTAAAATGTTAATAGATAAGCCATTAATTGCCTGGACAATCGAAGAAGCAAAGAAATCCAAATTTATTGATAAACTAATTGTTTCAACAGATGATACAGAAATTGCTAAGATTTCTAAAGAATGGGGGGCGGAAGTCCCGTTTTTAAGACCTGCTGAATTAGCCCAAGATGACACACCAGGTATCGATCCAATTCTTCATGCATTGGAATACTTTCCTGAATATGAATACATAGTTGTTTTGCAGCCAACATCTCCTTTAAGACTGGCAGAAGATATTGATGGAGCAATTGATTTATGTGTAAAGAATAATCATAAATTTTGCGTATCTGTTGCTGAAAGCAAAGCTATTCCAGAATGGATGTTTCATATAAATGAACAAGGTATATTAAAACCAATAATTAATAACAATTTCCCTTACCAAAGGCAAAAAGCCAAAAAAACATTTTTACTAAACGGTGCAGTATATGTTGGGCAAAGGGAAGCGTTATTAAAAAATCGCTCTTTTTTAAGTTCAGAAACAATTGCCTATTTGATGCCAAAAGATCGTTCTATTGATATTGATGATATAAATGATTTTGAATGGTGTGAATTTTTTTTAAGAAATAAAAATGTTTATAAATAAAAAATTCGTGAATTCTTAAAAAGTTATTCAATGTTTTCATAAGAGGCGCCCTATATTTTATTATGGGGCACCCTAATCTCTAACAACAGCATGATCTTTAAAAAAAGATAGTAAAGTATTAATTGGATGATTTTTAGTTTTTAAATTACCTATGTTTTTTATTATTGAGTTTATTTCAGCATATTTTTTGTTTTCATATAACAATGTTAATAAATTATACAAGTTGTCTAAATAATAAGGATAATGCATATATGATTTTTTAAAATGCTCTATAGCAATATCCATATTCCTTTGGTGTTCAAAAATTTCTACACCTAAATCACTTTCTAAGAATGCACAAATTAAGTTTTTTAACTTGTTAAAAATAAGTTTATTCCCCTCTCTATTTAGATGGTGATCATCATATAATAGATATTTATGAGGGTCTTCGGGCCTTATATGCTTCTCTAAGTCGATATAAAAAATTTGATTGAAATCTACATATTTTTTATAAACATTGTTATATTTTGAGATTTCCAATAATATATTTTTATATCTTTTATTCATTTTTAATGATGTTGGAGCTATCCCGATAATAATTAATTTCATGTTTTGAACACTATTAATTATTTTTATTACTTTTTGAACATTTTCTTCAAAAGACGATAAATTAACATATTGTCCACCATTTAATTCTTCTCGAAACCATAAATCAACAATACCAACGTGTAATATAAAAATATTTGGTTGAAAATAATAAACGTGATCAAAAATCTGGTTTACAACATGTTTTATTGTAAAAGCTCTTTGTCCTCTGTTTATAACTTCAAAATATTTATTTGGATATAATCGATTTAATTCTTTTTGAAGTAAACTTCCATATGTTTCATGATAATGAACTGCTAATTCTTTATCTTTCTCCGGGTTAAATTCATTAATGCGATACGGTCTTGGTAATGTTAAAGAGTCACCAGCAATTAAAATTCTCATTAGTTTCTCCCTTCAACAATTTTATTGTAAATATTAACATAATTAAAATAATGTTCATTAATAGGTAACAATTCACTAGATTTTTCGAAATTTAAAAAAGCATGTACCTGTCTATATAAACCAGGCTTAAATTCTTTATCCAAATTATCTAACAAATCAACTTTTTTTATTTCCAAATCACCTATATTTTGAATACTAAGTTCTTCTAAAGGTCTTAAATATAGACGATGTAAATTTGTCATAATTTCTATTCCCCATCTCCCAGGGGCCTCCCAATTTGCATGGTATGAGAACAAAACATTGTTTTCAGTTATACCTGAACCAACAAAAGTCGATCCACTAGGATGCCAACTGAGGGAGCCTTTTTTAAAACATATCAATTCTTTTGGTTTGCCCGATAAATAAAAAGCTAAATCAATTACATGAGTAGAGTTTCCGAAGAACCATTGTTCTAAAGCTTCTTTAGATTTATTTAAATTAGAAACAACATGACTCCATTCTGTAAACTCAAAAACAATTGATTTTATTCCACCGTCGCGATCAATTATTTCTTTAGCCTTAAGTACAGAAGAATAAAATCTCCTATTATATGCTATAAAAACCTTGGCGTCTATTTTATTAGTTTTTTCTATTAAATTTTCTAATTCTTTCAGATACAGTGCGCCAGGCTTTTCAACTAATATGTAATTTATTCCAGAATCTAAAAGAAGTTCAGTAACGTTTGCTAATTCTTCTATATTTACTGCAACAATAGCATATCTGTGTCTATTAGGTAATAACTCCAAATAATTTTTAATTCCTCCAGAATATACTGGTATCTTAAGTTGTGAAGAAACAATTTCTGCTCTTTGTTTGCTTCTCCCAACCATTGTAAAATTAAGATTCATACTCTGAAGCACTTTTGCATATGCAATTGCCATATTTCCTGTTCCAACTAGTAAAATATTTTCTTTTAAGTTTTTTATGTTATTAAGCATTCTTCTACCTCTTTTGCGCTATTATTATTTAAATGATTGAGAAATGCACTCAAAAGCAATTTATGAAGTTTACATGATTCTTCATAAGTTGGAAGATCACAAGAATTTGAAGAAAGTATCTGTTCTATAAGGATATTTGTGAGTTCACTTTGTTTTGTTATTTGAAAATAACCCACCTTACTTTTCCAATCATCTTTGGCTGATGAAATTAATATTTTTCCTTCTCTTTCATCAACCCAAATTCTACATGTATCACTGTCTATCAGAATGTTAATTGGTATAGCACCATAATTATAAGAAGTAATTTCAAATTGTATACGATTATTTACGGAACTCCCTAAAATTGAGCCCGAGAATTCTATAAATCCAGGGCGTTTACTTTTTAATATTTCTTGATCTAAATAACGATTGTCTAAAATATATTCATATTCATCTGTTAAATAAGCAAGAAAATCTAAAAAATGTATTGCATTACATCCAAGCCCCCATTTAGAACCGCTCACTTGAAAACGAATTTTATTTGCTTCTCTTATTAAAGGCTTAATTGCTTTATACATTGGATATGCACGACGGCTACAATTCACCCAACAAGTTATTTGATTTCGTTTTATTAATTTTTCAACGTTCGAATATTGATTCAGACTAGGAAATAAAAATTTCTCCAACAACATATATTTTATGCTGCTTTTAGAAACCAACTCTTCTATTACTTTTTGTCGAACTTTTGAATTGGTAGCAACAATAGCGAAGTCAAGGGAATTAGGCAAATCATTAAAAGAAGAAAGATAGTTAATAGTATGAGGAGAACTACTATTGTTAATAATATTTTCGTATCTCTCTTTAGCTGTTGAAAGAGCTTTTTTATCTGGATCTACCACATAAATTTCAGCTTCATATTTCAAATTAGCTAAAGCTTGTAGATGTCTACTTCCAATATTTCCTGCCCCGATAACTGCTATTTTGATTTTGTTCATATAAAAATCCTTTCTCTAGAGTGTTTTTAATTCAATCATATAACCATTTTTATACTGATAAAATTACATCTGCATTAATTTCTATATTAGAACACTTATTAGTTTTTTCCATAAGAAAATCAAGAATCAGGTTTTCTAGTTATTGACAAAGTCGAATTTCGGCATACTTTTTATTAATGGTAGGTCCTTCCTTAGAATTGTTGGCGCAATTCTGCGAACACACTGCCTCTTTTCTTTTTTATCTAGTGATTTGCTACACAAAATTTTTTACATCATCAAAATGTTATTCATATTTTTTTATCGGTTATTTTTCTAAATATTTTACAACTAGATATAACAGTTAAGAATTACGTTTCTAGCATATTTTCATAAGTGATCTTCGTAATTATTTCCAATTGAATGGTTAAAATAGTTGTTTTTCGCAATAATAAATGCATGAAAAGGCAATTAAAAAAGCGCACTTGTCCAATTCCGTTATTGATTAATCGAGGTCGGGTCTTTTTAGTAACGTTTATCTTATAATGATGGAACAGCTTTTTTGATTTGCTTTATGTCTGATATAATTTATTTCAGCAGCTGCTAACATCTCCTATGTATATCCCGTTGAACAAGTTGCCCTGCTAGGACGGTAGTGTTATTTAGGGAATGTTGGCAAAATGTTTTTTTCGAACTTCAGGACCTGCAAAAATTAATTGCCTAACATTACATTTTTAATTTGCTACAAGCACGTACCTAAAAAATAAAACTTGCTCCTCCTTGAAAAAGATCAATACTTCAAAGAGGAGCAGAGGGCTTTCATTTTATTATTTCCCCGCTTTATCCAGTTCGGCAATAATTGGAGTTCCGTAAGTATGGAAGGTTTCAACCGTTTTATTTCCCCAGGCTTGGCCGCGTTTGCGTTCTTCTTCAGTCCAAGTAATTGGCTTCCAATCTGGTGCAAGAATCAGATATCCGCCGGAACAGACTTCAATACGGTTTCCGCCTGGTTCATAAACGTAAACAAAGTATGTTTGGTTGATGGCGTGTTTGCTTGGGGCAAATTCAATATAAACGTCATGGTCAATAAAAAAGTTTGCTGCTCTCACAATATCCGACATGCTCTCGACGGCAAAAGCGATATGGTGCAGGCGTCCTTTTGATCCAGTTGCATCTTCGGTATATACAAGATCGTACGATTTATTAGTTGCTCGATACCAGACAGCTGCTTTGTGGCCGTCATTCATGACGATTTGCTCGGTTAAACGGAGACCTAAGACATTTTCTGCAAATTCTCCATCTGCTTCCGGATTTGAGGATAAATAGTTGATGTGATCTAATGTTTTTACCGCAGCTCCATGTCCAGTGAACTTTTGTGGTTGATTTTTCAGTGTAGGCCGTAAATGATCAGGAGCTTGATAAAAGCTGGATTCATAATACAGTTCCATGATATGCCCATCCGGGCCGTAAAAGCGGTAAGCTCTCCCGTGGCCTTTATCTCCATCAATCCAGCCAATTCCTCGTCCTGCGGCTTCAATCGCCTTCGCTTTTCGTTCCAATGCTTCCGGACTTATTGTCCGCAGCGCTGTATGGCCGACTCCAGCCTGATCAGATTTCGTCAATTTGATCGAATACTCTTCATAATCCCCCCAACAGCGCAAATAAACCGATTCATTATTACTATATACTTCCTGTAAACCGAGTATGTTCTTAAAAAAAAGGGCGCTTTCCTCGAATTTTGGAGTTAACAGTTCCACATGGCCGAGGTGGGCAATGTCAAAATCCAGTTCCTTTGGTCGATTCATTTGTTCCCCTCTCCTTATTTTTAAACATAATTGTTGAACAATTTTATTCTACAAATTTAAGAATTGTTTGTCAATAAGCGCTTTCATAAATTATTTTGCAGACGGTAAAATGAAGGAAGAAATATAGATCATGTGGAAGGAGAATCAAGTAAGCTTGTTGAACCATTTTCTTTAAACAACTTGCAATGGATCACAACTCAAAAAGTTTCTGTAAAGTATTGACTAATTTATCAAATTTAATGTGTAATAATATTGTTAAACAATATATTTGCGATTGATTATAATTTACGAGGCGATTGAATATGAAAAGACCAATGGATATTGCATACGAATACATTAAAGAACGAATAATGAACGGCGCGTTTTTGCCTTCACAAAAATTGAATGAAAGTGAACTCTCTAATCAAATCGGTGTAAGCAGAAATACGGTAAAGAAAGCTTTATTTAAGCTGGAGCAGGAATGCTTAGTTGATATGGAAGAAAATAAAGGAGCAACGGTAAAATCCTTTACTGTGAAAGAAGTCGTGAACTATTTTGAAATCCGGGAATTACTAGAAAGTTTGATTATACGCAGCGCTGTTAAACAAATAACAGATGACAGACTGAATGAGCTGGAAGACATTTTAAATAAAATGGAGTCATATTTAAACTCTGGAAATTTTGAAGATTATTCGAAAATGAATAAAAGATTTCACGAAATCATTTATGAAGCTAGCGACAACCAACAGGCAGTGGATATGGTAAACATGATCAAAGTACAATTGTTAAGATACCATCTCCGGACAATTCTAATACCAGGGAGGAAGGAAAATTCTTTAAAAGAACACAAAAGTATTTATCTCGCATTAAAAAACCGTAATGCGGATGAAGCGGAGAAGGCGATCCGCACACATATTTCTAATATTCGTAAAACGATTGAGGAAAATTTCTCATTTCTTATATAAAAAATATAGTTTTGATGGGCTGGCTTTTTTGAACTGCCCTCTGTCAAGTAGACAGTAGAAATAATGAAAATATACCTAAGCGGCTTTAGCTCTATATTCCATGGGCTAAAGCCGTTTAATCTTTTTTGATACCTTTCATAATGATAAAAGCGGATGTACTCATCCATCGCAAGAGCTAATTCTTTAAATGTCTGATACTTATGTAAATAATACTTCTCGCATTTGAGCGTTCCCCAAAAAGATTCCATTGGCCCATTATCAATACATCTGCCTACTCTTGACATACTTTGTGTCATCCCTGCTTGGTCTATCCTACGTTTAAAACCATGAGAGGTATATTGGAACCCACGGTCACTATGAATAAGTGGATGCTCTCCTTTTAAAAGTGCGGTGGCTTGATCCAACGTTTTGAATACAAGATGATGATGATTGGAATGTCCTAAAACATAGCTCACAATTGATCCATCATATAGCACTTAAATAGGCTTTCTTTAATGAACCATATTTTACTGCGACATCTTTTTTTCTTACTCTTTTGTCTTTAAGCGCTTCTTCTCCACCATTTTCATACTTCTTCACCCATTGATATACTTGTTGATAAGAAACTTCATAAGTCTCTGCTGTTTTTTTATAATCTTTTCCGTTCCCTAAACAATTAAGCACAATTTGTATCCGTTCATTGCAAGTTGTTTTTCTTCCTTTAGTCATAGAGCTTGTCTTTCCTTTCGACGTATCCTGTAAATCTCTATGGCTATTATACTTCTTCATCCATCGTTGAAGTACCGATCTACTTGAAATACCATATGTCCTGACAATCTCGTACTGTGAGAACTCACCAGATAAATAATCTTTTACAGCTGCTTCCTTAAAACCTTTCCAAGAACTTGAACGTTCTAAACCCTCTATTCCAAATTCCTCAAATTCATTTATCCATTGCCT
>ERZ1673786.11-NODE-11-length-120372-cov-21.184521_pt1 | contig 120372 bp, 104 predicted proteins | sample MGYA00580130_ERZ1673786 | MGnify/ENA primary metagenome ERZ1673786 (study PRJEB41219, sample SAMN04549644) | soil metagenome | isolation source: soil | place: USA: Georgia, Sapelo Island Microbial Observatory | collected 2009-05-20 ...
GGGCTTTTTTTATTCAAGTCCCCGAAAAAACTTCTAACAGGAATGCTCCTTTCATGTTTTTTAAAAACAGCTTCTTCACACGCTATTTTCTTCCAATTTTCCCAATTTCAATCTGTCAAGCTTTTTTCTAAATAGCGAATGATTTCTCCTTTGTATAAACTAAATCCTTTATATTCAGCCATATAGTCAGGTAAATCCTTTAAAACTCGAAAAAAACGTTTCAACCAATCTTCATTTTTTTTCAGCTCATCAAGTGATATTAAATGAGTATGAATACTAAATAAAATCCCATTGCTTCGCGGCATACGAAATAGCCTTTGATCCTCCACTCTTAAGTGCACAAGCTGACCGGCATTTTCTGAAGTTACCTTTTCCTTTTTTGGACCCCATTCATCAAAATTCTCAGGGAACGTGTCAAGGATTGGCTCCACTGTTAAAGTCCAGTTTAACCGTGTCCACGGTTTCCCTGCCTCGATTCTCAAAAGAAAATTGAGGACTTTTTTCGCTAAACCGCTGTCGAAAAAAACCGGTACAGGAGAATGGAACTCGGTGTAAGTCATACCAATATCAAAGGCAATCGACCAATTGGCAGGAAAACACAATTGTCCTGCATCCATATATAAATCACCGTCTCTTTGCCCCATAAAAATGAGATCCTCTTGAACGTGTCTGCCGATAAAATCTAAAGGCTCGTAGGGCAATGTCGATAGATCGCCAAAAGTAAATGTATGTTTCTCATCCAAAAGCTTATTTTCAAACGTCCATTCATGACCATTTTTTATAACCGAGAAATACTCAGGGTAAATAAAGGCAAGTTCATCTATTAAAAATTCCAGCACTTCCCACTGTCCATCGATTGAATGTTCTAAAGATTGAAAAGCACGTTCATGGTGGTTTAATAGTATTTGACGCTTTTTATCTATTTCTTCAAAATATTCGGGAGTAATATCTGCAAGTTTCCCGGATTCTAGAGGCCTCGCATTATTAGAATACCTGTAAGAGTCCTTTTGAAATGGAAATGGGAACCTTTTAATAAGCGGAATTTCTTTGATCATATGTTGGTTAGTCGTTTTTACACTCACTGCCCTCTCTCCTCCTCACGATCAAAACTGGATGAAAGAACCTCCCCATGAAGCCGCGCTACGCAAGGGGAAATTCTTTCATTTGTTTAATTTAAAAATGTTGGCTCCGGCAATCGATGTGCCGTATAAATCGCATCTCCATCGCTTTCAGCATCAAAGATCACTTTCGTTTCAGGGGTAAAGATAAAAACATCTCCCGCTTCCCCTACATATTTGTTTCCTTGTTCATCTCTGACGATGATTTGCCCCTTTATAATTACCTTTACTTCTAAGTAAGTATACAAAAATTCAAACTCTTCCGACTTTTGCATAGAGAAATATCCAATTGTTAAAGGCTTCTCTAATGGGCTAATCGGAACGTCAATAATTTGACTTTTCAAAGCCGGTATACTCAAAACATTGTTCAACTCAATTTTTTCATACGTTCCAGCTTTTATTAGCTGAATTCCTGGCTTTTGACTTAAAAATTGATGATCCATAGCTGTTACCGCTGATTCACTCATTCTTTCCACTCTCCTTTTTCAATTTTTATAATCAGAGTTATGTTATGTTTTGTAACAAAAAATGTATTATTTTATAACTCTGATGATCCTATCATAATAACAACCGTAACGTTCTCACAACCGTTTTTTCTCAAATGGCGGGAATATTCACAAAAATCTGTAAAATGTTCTGACAATTAGAGCTTTTCCTTTCGGATCATTCAACATGAGCAGGCAATGAAATTTTATTTCTTTGAGAACTTAACATTATTAGCGCCAATAATGAGATCAGCAACGATGTTTTACACGGAAAGGAGACAGGGAGAGTACAGAATCATTGTAAAATGTAATGACAAGGTTTTTGATTTATTCCCACTATTTAGGAAATCTCTGTTTCTTTGAAAGAATCGTCTATGTAAAAATAAAAGCACAATATTCATAATATTGTAATTTTTGTTAACATTCTTAACAGTAACCTTTAAAAAGGAGTGATGTCAATGGTAGTCAATCAGACAGAACTGCAGGAAGAAATTATGCAAATTCCAAAATGGTGGTCTTACCCAGAAGGATTCGAAAAACTAATTGAAAAAGCACATGAATTAGGCAAAAAGGAGCTGCTGCCCCGTGCTTCTATTTCAGACAAGGAGTGCCGTTATCCTCGGGAAAGCTTACAAGCAATTGCGGATGCTGGATTTGGAGCAGTTACAATCCCTGTTGACGACGGAGGCCTTGGCGCTGGACTAACTGGATTTGCTTTGTTAGCCGAAAGTTTTTCTCAATATTGCGCTTCCACTACTATGTGTTGGGTTATGCACACTGCTGCCGTCCAAACGCTTTATACAGCTGGAACTAGAGAGCAGCGGCAGCGTTATATTCCTGGGGTGCTAAAGGGAAAGATTGGCGCATTAGCCTTTAGTGAACCAGCGACTGGAAGCCACTTCTGGAATGTTGTTAGTTCGGCTCCCCGCAAAGGAAACGGATATTTGTTAAATGCGGAAAAATCATTTGTCACCAGTGCGGGCGAGGCGGATTGGTATATTGTTTGCACCAATTATCCAAATAGCATAGAAGACGATCCATTAATGTTTTTAATTGTAGATCATAATCAGAAGGGAATCGAATATTTTCCTTTTTCAGCTATGGGGCTTCGCGGAAATTCAAGCGGACCGATGAAGTTTAAAGATGTCTTTGTCCCTATTGAAAATCGTCTTGGGACTGAAGGCGGAATGAATGTTTATAATGAAAACGTCATTGATCCGCTCTTTTTATTAGGCACAAGTGCTTGCTGGGTTGGTATTGCTCAAGGAGCCTTGAATGCAGCAATTGACCAGGCAAAGAAAAAAGTCCATAAAGATACAGGAAAATCAGTTGCCGGCTACCAAGTCATTCGCCACGAATTGGCAAAAGCGCAAATTTTAATCGATAGTGCAAGAAGCATGCTTTATCGTACAGCTGAAGGGATGGATCAATGTTTAAATAGTGGAAAAGAATTGTCAGAATGCTTATACCCGCTTTGGGAACTCAAAACTCATGCAGCAGATATAGTCATACAAGTTACAAATCAAGCATTACAAGTTTCTGGAGGAAGAGGATATCTAACCGGGCAAGTGGAAAAATTTTTACGTGACGGTCGAGCAGGTGCAGTCATGGGACCCACAAACGAAATATTGCGCGAATGGATTGGCCGCACGTTAATTGGTGTTCCTTGGTTTGAATAATTTGTATCACTTGATCTGAAATATAACTGTTTGTGCCAATAACTTGTTTCTGAAATGCAAAAAAAGAGAATCGTTAGCCGAATAAATCGCCTTACGAGAGGAGGGAGCCCTGCCTTCCGATTAGTCGAAAGATATTTCAGAAACAAGCTCCACACCCTTTTGTATATTTTTTGCTTAAAATAGTTTTAAAGAAATAAGAGAACAAAACGATCACATGACGACAGATTTTTAACCTTTTTCTTTACACTATAAAAAATTAACAATAATCGGCTGTTTTTCTTTGTCGAAATTTACTTGTTGTGTTTTTACAAATTCATCAAAACAAACATGAATCCTCACACTGTTTATCAGGTGAGGATTCTTTTATGCGTATACAATTGAATTGGTCATAGCTTTGCCGTTTTGACAACCAATGAAAAATACATTGCCATGCTAGGACATTTGAGAAGCAATATCGTTTGATTTACCCTTCTCTTCTATCGACTGATCAACATCTGAATAAGCCGGTTCTTGATGAAAGCTTAAATCAAGGCCAAGCAGCTCTTCTTCTTTTTTCACACGCAACGGTGTAAACAGCGAAACAATTTTCAAAACAATATATGTTCCTACTGCCGCAAGCAAAACAGCCACAATCACTCCTATAACCTGATGGAACAGCTGTTCAGGATTTCCATAAAACAAACCGTTATTCCCCGCCGGATTCACTGACTTAGTAGCAAAAAGTCCTGTTGCAATGGATCCCCATATTCCGCAGATGCCATGTACTCCAAAAGCATCTAACGTATCATCATATTTTAGACGTGCTTTCACAAAATGGATAGCAAAATAGCAGATAGGGGCGGATGCAAGTCCAATAATCAAAGCTGAAGGGATTGTGACAAATCCTGCTGCTGGAGTTATGCCAACAAGACCGCCTATTGCCCCAGTGGCAGTTCCTACTAGCGTCGGGCGCTTGCGAACCATCCATTCTATGATCAGCCATCCCAAGCCCCCGGCTGCTGCGGCAACTTGTGTATTGGCAAAGGCAAGAGCGGTAATACCATTTGCACTAAGTGCACTTCCTGCGTTAAAACCGAACCAGCCAAACCAAAGAGTGGCCGCTCCAATAAGAAATAAAACAATATTATGAGGAGCATCATTTTTCTTCATATGTTCATATCTCGGCCCAATTACGAGTGCAGCTGTTAATGCGCTAACACCGGAAAGTATATGAACAACCGTACCTCCAGCAAAATCAAGTTCGCCCATGGCAAAAAGCCATCCGCCTCCCCATACCCAATGAGCCATTGGTGCATAAACAAAGGTGATCCATAAAACCGAAAACATTACCCATGCAGGAAAAGAAATACGCCCTGCAATTCCTCCGGAAATAATCGCAACCGTTATAGCAGCAAATGCACCTTGAAAAATGGCAAATATATAATGAGGGATGGTTAATGAACCAAAAGCAGCCTCTCCTCCTACTCCGTTAAATGCCAGGTAGTCCAGTTTTCCAATGATTCCCCCTACATCCTGTCCAAAGCTGAGGCTGTATCCCCATAGCACCCAAACAATGGTCACAGTTAAAAGACTGACAAAGCTGTGCATCATCGTTGATACAACATTCCGTTCACTTACAAGCCCTCCATAAAAGAGAGCCAAACCAGGTACATGCATAAAAATAACGATAGCCGCTGCTACGAGCAACCAAGTTGTATCCCCCGTATCAACCACCGGCTCGTTCTCTTGCGCAAAGGCTGAAATCGGAAAAAGGAATAAAAGATAAAGAAGAAAAACGAAAAATATTGAAGCTCTTTTCTTTACGAAACCATCCATAGGAATCCTCCTCCTTACTTTTTTCATTACTCTAGCTTTCGGTAGCGATTTGTTCAAAACGATTTAATCGAAAAAAGGAAATATCATGTTTTGTTTTCCCAAGCGTGACTAAATCTGCTAAAATGCTCCCAACGATGCTGGCAAACTTAAACCCATGTCCGGAAAATCCGCCGGCTAACAACACATTGCTGAAGTTTGGATGAAAATCGATAATAAAGTCGCTATCAGGAGTAAGTGAATATAAACAAATTTTACCATCGGTCAGCTCGCCGGCAGCCTGCGGCATATATTTTTCAAGAAAGCTTCGTACATCACGTTCATCTTCACAGTAAGAACCAAATAGTCTGTTCACGGAATCTGGATCACTTTCAATCCCCATGTCATGACGTCCTATTTTTACACCTGTTTTCCGAAAATTCGGAAAACCATAATAATGACCTTCTTTTGTGTCAAAGACAAAAGCAGGAAATTGACCAAAATCATAAAGTCCATCCTCCAACGGTGCAAACCATGCAACAGGTTTTCGGATCACTTGGATCGGAAAATCGAGTTCCGGCAATAATTTCGGAATCCATGCACCAGCTGTGATCACTAAATTGGCTGCTTGAAAACGTCCCTTCTCCGTAATGACCTCCGACATATCCGATTGAATGGACAGCTTTAAGACAGGATTGTTTTCCAACAGTTTGGCTCCCAGTTTTAAAGCTTCTTCTTTATAAGTTTGAATACATACTTCACATAACAAAAATCCTGCTTGGGGATCAAAACAGGCAGTAAAATCTTCGGGAATTTGAATGCCTTGCCATTTGTTCATCACCATGCTTGCTGTGAACATTTCAATTGGGAGGTTGTGATGAATAGAGCTTTGAATCGTTTCATTGACAAAAGATGAATCGCGTTCGCCGACAACTAAAGTGCCTGTTTGATAAAATAACGTTTTTCCTGTTTGCTCTTGCAGTTCCATCCATAACCGGTATGCTTCTTTAACTAAATCAACATATTTTTCCCCTTGGCCATAACCAAATCGCAGCATTCTTGTTTCCCCGGCGTGGCTTGCAAAGGAATTTGGAACAGAAAATTGATCAATCATCAACACGCTTTGACCATTTTGGGCTAAATAATAGGCTGCAGCACTTCCTGCAGAACCTGCTCCAATAACAATCACATCGTACATCCCGTCATCATTCATACGAATTCCTCCATATAAATCAATACGATTTGTTTTTAGTAGCCTTTTAAATATTTTTCAACTTCCCATTCGCTGACATAGTCATGATATTCTTTCCATTCAGCCTTTTTTCGTTTAATAAAGGTCTCCATAAATGTTTCCCCTAGTGCCTTGACTAACACTTCATCGCTTTCTAATGCTTCAATCGCTTCATTCAATGTAGAAGGCAATTTGTCAAATTCATTTTCTATCGAATGGAACATGTATAAATTTCCGTTAAATGGATCTCCTGGATCCATCCGCTTTTCGATGCCGTCCAATCCCGCTGCTAAAATCGCAGCAGTCGCCAGGTACGGATTACAGGAACCGTCCATGGCCCGAAACTCAATCCTTCCAGCATCAGGAATGCGAATAAGCTGTGTGCGGTTATTCCCTCCATAAGAAATAAAATTAGGAGCCCATGTAGATCCAGATGAGGAATTTAACGCTCCTAGCCGCTTGTAAGAGTTGACAGTTGGACAGACAATAGCAGCCAAGGCTTTTGCATGATTGAGAATACCTGCAATAAAATGATACGCGACTGCAGACAATCCAAAGCCTTTTGGATCATGAGCATCTTCAAATACATTTCGTTCTTCCCGCTCATCCCATAAGCTTAAGTGCATATGGCAGCCATTCCCGGTCAGATTGGAAAATGGCTTCGGCATAAACGTGGCGATTAGTCCTCGTTCCTCTGCCATGGTTCTAATCATATATTTAAAAAATGTATGCCGATCAGCAGACGTCACCGCATCTGAAAAATCAAAATTGATTTCAAATTGTCCATTGGCATCTTCATGATCTGCTTGTGTGACATTCCATTTCAATTCATTCATATACTCAATCAAAGTGCCTAAAAATTCGATATTTCTCATAAGCGCCTGCTGTTGGTAACATGGTTTCAATTCTTTATCCTGTTCATCAAACGGGGCAATTTTCCCGTCTTCTCCCTGTTTCACAAGGAAAAATTCCGGTTCCACTCCCGTTTTCATCGTATATCCCATGCTTTTTGCTTGCGTCAGCACATTTAACAAAATCGTTCTCGTACAAAACGGCCAAGGAGTTCCATCTTCTGTTAAAGTTCCGGCAAACCAAGCAATCTCTTTATTCCACGGTAATATAGTCATAGAACGCAAATCAGGGATGCACAATATATCGGGATCATGCGGTCCGTGGCCGAGATCGCCTACAGCAAAACCGGCGAATCCAGCCCCTGATTGGCAGACTGACTGTAAACGGGAGGAAGGAATTAATTTCGCACGTAAAGAACCGTTCAAATCCGAAAAGGAGGCTAACGCCAATTTGATCTTTTTACCTTCGATAAATTTTAACGTCTCCTCCAACACCTTGTTATTGCTTTCCACTATACCGATCAATGATCATCACCATCCCTTATTTTTTACACTTTTAAAAGATCTTTAAATGAACTCCCATGGTCAAGGCTTGCAAAATACGGTTTTTTGCCCCCTAATCCTACTAGAGGAACTCCTGTAATATAGGAGGTGACTAATGTTAACGAGCGCAAATCGGTAGGATCTAAATCACTGACTCTGCTTTTTCCGCACGATCTTGCAAAAATTTGCATTTCCATCGTGATCGAATTGATATAATTCTCCACTCTTTCAGCGGCAGCTGTAGGATCTAATCTCGCCATTAACTCAGGATCTTGTGTCGCAATGCCGACCGGGCATTTACCCGTATGGCAATGATGGCATGCACCAGGTTCTGTCCCTAAGGCATGGTAGTCTTCTATATAAATTGGCCGCTGGCAATTAAGGGCAATTAACATTGCTGAACCCATATAAACGACATCCGCACCTAGTGCGATGGCTTTCGCTGCATCAGCGCCATTGCTGATTCCGCCACCGATAATTAGCTTTACTTCGTGCTTCATACCGATATCGTAAAGTGCTTGAGCTGCTTCAACTACAGCGGAAATGGTCGGAATCCCTGTATGATCCAATTGGATTTCCGGTGAGGCAGCGGTTCCTCCTTCCATTCCATCAATGACGACTGCTTCCACCCCAACCTTTGCCGCCAGCTTTACATCATCATAAACGCGTCCGGCCCCAATTTTAATAAAGATCGGCACTTCATAATCTGTCGCTTCCCGAATTTGCTCTACTTTTACCCCTAAATCATCTGACCCCATCCAATCGGGATGCCGGCACGGGCTTCGTTGATCGACTCCTGCAGGAAGATCCCGCATTTTTGCCACTTCTTCAGAAACTTTATGTCCAAGAAGCGTTCCGCCCGTACCTGGTTTGGCGCCTTGGCTCACGACAATTTCTACCGCATCGGCTTTTTTCAAATCATAAGGATTTAAACCGTAGCGGCTCGGAAGCAATTGGTAGACCAATTTCTCCGAATATTCACGTTCTATCGGATGCATGCCCCCATCGCCCGTACATGTACTGATGCCGCATCTAGTCGCTGCAATGCCAAGCGCTTTTTTAGAATGAGCATTAATCGCCCCAAAACTCATCCCTGCAATCATGATCGGTGTTTCGAGTACGAGGGGACGTTTCACCTTTCCTTCTCCTATAACAACTTTTGTATCGCATCGCTCCCGATACCCTTCCAGCGGTACCCTTGACAGTCCTGCTGGAGTAAAGACGAGATCGTCAAAGGAAGGTAAGTCCATTCTTTTTGTAGCTTGGCCGCGGATGCGATATCGTCCAATCTGAGCTTTTTCTTGAATTTCTTCAATTTTTTCCGGACTCCACACCTTGCTTTTTCTTATAAGATTTCTTTCCATACGCGAAACTCCTTTTTATTAAAATGATGAAGCAAGCCGTTAGGAACAATTTTTTGAAAAGAGGGCGGCGGTTCTATTTGATAGAAATCAAGCAAACTCTTTATCTCATCTTTTTCCTCTTCCGACACTTCCTCTACCTTTGTTCCATTCCCCAGCTCCGCAATTTTCCCGCCAACATAGATCACTCCATCATACATGGAATCTCCCAGCGCTTTCCCAGCATCTCCACAAATAATCATTTTTCCTTTTTGCATCATAAAACCGGTCATATATCCGGTATTACCGCCAATAATTAAAGTCCCTCCCTTCATGCTGATTCCCGCCCTGGCGCCTGCCTCTCCTTTGACAACTACGATACCGCCTCTCAGCGAAGCTGCACAGGAAGACGCTGCATTTCCATTTACGACAATTTCTCCGCTCATTAAATTTTCACCAACTGCCCAGCCGCAATTCCCGTTTATGGTCGCTGTCACCTTATCACATAAACTCACTGCATAGTAGCCGACATCTCCGTTATAAATGAGATGAATCGGATCTGTTATGCATACTCCAAGATTATGGCGTGCGAGAGGGTTTTCGATGATGACCTCCTCTATATTATTTTTCGCAAAATCCCGAATCATTTGGTTGATTGAAGTCACCGTTTCACTCTTGCAATCAATTACTATACTTTCTTTCACAGATTCCATACCAATACCTCCTCTGCCCCTGGTTCTCTTACTGGCAAGCTTTCCCCAAAGCCATTTGTAATTGCTAAGCTTTCAGAAGCAAAAGCGATGAAATCATCAGTTTCCGCAAGCACAATCGGCTTCATACTAAAAGGTTCTTTTGCTAAACCGACTGCTGTCGGCGTAACAGCAATATAGCTAAAAGAGCCGTCTAAATCATGAACAGATGCTGTCATTGCTTCTTTTAAGCTGGCTCCTTTCTTCATTTCATCTACTAAATAAACGGCAATCACTTCCGAATCATTTCCGGTTATAAATTGATAGCCTTTCTTTTCGTAGTATGCTCTCAATTTAATGTAGTTTGTCACATGGCCATTGTGAATAATCGTTAAATCTTTGAAAGTATTGCAGCAGAGCGGCTGCGAATGGGAAATATCGACTTTGCTTTCTGTCGCCATTCTTGTATGGCCTACAGCAACTTGCCCGTCATATACGGAAAGTTTAAATTGCGCATCTAAAAGATGAGCTCCCCCTAAAGATTTCAACACTTCAATCGATTCTCCGATGTTTGCGACTGAAATGTCTTCGTCCAACTGACTGATTCCTTGTACAATATGTTGGATATCTCCTGAATGGACAATTTTTGTTCTGACGTAATTGCCATGATCAGATGAATACAGCACATCTGCTTTATCTTTTAAGAAGGAAATGATTTTCTCCCCGTTTCCCCTTGTTTCATAATTCACATCAACATATAAGACGTTCTCTTCCTTTGGATGTAGTATGGCAACTCCTGTTGAATCAGGACCTCTTCGAAACAAACTGTCCAGCATTGCCAATATAACTTCGCCTGTTTTCCTTTTGTGATTTGGATTTTTAAAGATGACACCACCGATCCCGCACATCTTTTTTCCCTCCAGTCGTTGAAAAATTTTTGGAACTTTTTGTGAGAGGTTGTGGTTATATACAATATTCCATAATTTTTTCCCAAAAAAAAGCTCGTTTTATCGAATATTGGGAAAATTACGAAAACTATGTTACCTTTTCTTCCATAGGATGGACTTTTTCATCCTTTGGTCATCTGTTTGGTACCCAGCCTAGTTCTTCGGAAATTTCATTTGCGGCTTTGATTGTGGTAGATATTAAACCGGCTAACTCATCTTTCGTAAAACGCGTTTCCGGTCCGGCAACACTTAAAGAGGCGATCACTTTATTTTCCCAAGAGAAAATAGGAGCTGCCACACTGGCGGTTCCTTCTGTTGTTTCCCCGAAAGAAATACAATATCCATGCTTTCGAATTAACATTAAATGTCGGTGAAGATGATCCACGTCTTTTATCCTTCCATTTTTTACAAGATCTTTAATCACTTGGCTTCTTGTTTTCTCTTCCAAGTATGCTAAAATCACTTTTTTCGAAGCACCTACGCATAAAGGAAGACGCATTCCAATCGGTTCGACAATTCTAAGCCAATGCGGCGAATCAACACAATCAATAAACACGCCTTCACATCCTTCCGGTACGGTCAAGTACACACTTTCCTTTGTTTTTTGGGCCAGCTTTTCCATAATTGGTACTGCAGCATTACGAACCGATAGATTGTCTCGTATGGAAAGACCTAATTGAAGCAATGTAAGGCCTAGACGGAATTTTCTCGTTTGTTTGTTTTTATACACAAATCCATACTCTTCTAAACAAGTCAGCAATCGGTGCACCGTTTGAACGGGAATACCGAGCTTTTTACTGATTTCCGTAGTACTCCACTCTTCTTTATTTTCGTTCGGCTGAATAGTTTGCAATAATAAAATCGTTTTCCGAATCACCTCTGACATCTAAACCCCTCCTATGTAAAAAAATTTACATAATGAGAATGGAATGTTTGCTTTTATATTAACGAAATAAAAAATGATACAACGTTGTTTTGTTAGATCGGCCAACATACTTTTTATATTTTTTCCCATATAATGAGATTTTTTACCGGAAGAGGTTGAGGGGGAATTTAATAAACGAGCAAGTTGAGTTAATTTTTCTCTTCTCTATTTTCTGTGGTTCTCTAGAGGCGAACTGGGGATGTATATCGGATCATGTAACAATTTGCGAATTTATTATCCAAGCAATATACGACAAAATAATCCGTCATTTGGATGCACTTGTTGAAAAAGCGCAAATTGCAGCTAGTTCTGAAGGTCTCATAAAATGGGGGTGTCTAATAAGTCGTTTTTACGGCTTATTGACGCCCCTTTAATGTTTTAGAAACGTTGATATATCGATGTTTATGATTTTTGTTTTTAATGGGATTTGATTTTCTGGACAGCCCCATGTCTCTCTCGTGTCGTAATGAAAATACCAGCCAAAACGAATAGTACACCAGCCAGGATGCCCTTAATAGTTCTTCTTTAGTTGAATGGTTTTAGTGTACTCGATTACACTTTCTTGAAAGGTTCGTATTGACAACAAATTCCGCATAGGATAAGGTCAATCCGTTTCGAAATTCACTTACATATTTAAATTGTCTGTTTTAGTATAATATTGTCTTTCAGTTACAAAATGCCTAAATAAATCCAAACTTCATTATAAAATAAATGCTTTGATAAAAATTGAAACGTTCATCCTTTCTATGCTTTAAAAAAATCCCCTCCCATGTAGACGGTTAGGAGCATAAAATCATTACATTTGACTGTCTACCTGTTAGGGGAAAATACGAGACCTGCTCAATTTTTAAAAATGGTAACATACTTACCATTTTGGAATATAAAATTAAGCAAACTTATCATAACGTTTTTCAGATGCGGCAGCCCCCTCGGAAATCGATGTAGATGACATCCCCTTTTTTCGTTTGCCATACCTTTTAGTGATGTCTCTTTTCATTCTGGCAATAGTCATAATTTCAAATTTGTCGCCGTCATCCAATTGACGGAGGATTTCGATTAGTTCCTGCTCTTCTGGAGAAAGTTCGTTTTTGTCATTTTGTTGATCGATCATTTCGTTTTCACTAACTTTTATAGATGGATCGGCAAAAAGAGCAGCTGAAGCTTTAAATAGATTCATTAGTGCTTCAGGATCTAAGCTGACCGAACTGTTTTCACCTTTCAAGCATTTTATGGTTAAATCCTGAAATCTTTTAAACAATGGAGATTTTTTAATTTTATCGTCTTCAGCTGAAGCACGGTCAATCATTTCTTGTAAACAAGAATTTGACGTAAATTTATCATTAGTTTCAGAAATCGGAACACTAGTCAAATAAGCCTCGCCGTATAGCAAGAAATCATTACTCACTCCTAAAACTCTGCTTATTAATGATAGATTCTCAGCAGAAACTGAAACTGCTCCTCTTTCAATTTTGCTTAGTGCACTATTCGTAATACCAGTAGCTTTTGCCATTTCCTCAAGTGTCAAACCTTTTTCTTTACGAATTCGTCTTATCCGACTGCCCAATTCCTTTTTGAAATCGTTCATTTTTTGTCAACCTCTCTATAATCTTCCTAAAAGAAATATTTTTAGTCCTAAAGGAAAATTTTGTTGATTTCCGTCTTATAGGAATATATAATGTAATCAAAAGTGGTAACCGATTACCTTGTCAAACAAAAATAAAGTGTAAATAGATGTGAAAGTTCGACAATCTGCGTAAGTTTCCTAGTCCATTGGTCCAAAAGAACCGGCATAAGTCATTTCATGAAGGTTACCGATGGACTATATATCCGTTTAAATAATCAGAGCGCAGCGGTTTATCCTTTATATTAATCATCACAACCGCTTTTGCAGCCTTGAAACTGAACTAGCAGTTGAATCATTGCACAACAATAGCATCGCGATCCAATGATTGGAATAAGCAAGCTGTTGTTCCGGTGAAGATGCTTTGGATGACAGGTACAGCGTGCTGACTGAAAAATGCAGCATATCAAATGTTCTATATGCCCGGAAAGCCTTCTGATTATTGATCTTAACAATGAAATAAATAGACGAGCTCAATCAAAGGCTATACCCATTCGAAGCATCAAACAGAGTTTTGCTATCTAAAATAGTTCTTTGAGCTGTTGTATAAATACTTTCAAATTCATACATAAACTGTTGAAGCATCTGTCCTTTAAAAATTGCCAATTTGAAGCATCGAGAAAACAACTTGTTCCCAACTACATCAATCAGTTGAAGATATACAAATGGAAATGCTTCACTGTTTTTTAATACCATCTGCATTAAATTCTCCTAAATATAGATAGTCTCTAAATAGAGCTAGTACTGGCATGAATTGAGGAACTTGGTTCTTTTATTTGTCCACAGTTTTGGTTTTACAACATGATGAGCAGGCTTAATCTCCTGAACAATCTGGTCGATGTGAAGCTTTAAGGATGATAAAAGCTCCTGCTGCGTTTCTCCGTCCCGTTATACATGAAAATCTTTCGGAGATAGCACCAGGACATAGTTAATCCGCAATAGATTTTTGAATCAACATCTCATAACGAATTCTAATCCTCAAATATAGTTATGTCTCCCTTTCATTCTACCAAAATTCGGCATAGGGAAACAGAATGATCATAGAAAGGAGTGATTTAAATGGCGGTTCGCAAACAACGCATCACTCCGTTAGGGTGGAAAATCAAGCGGCGCTTGGCAGAACTTGAAATGACCCATAAGGAGTTTTGCGAGCAGCATAAAATCCCGTTAAGCCGCCTTTCTGAAATTATTTCAGGAACACGTCAAAACCGAAAATATCGCGATAAAATTTTAAGAGAGTTGGAAATCGAAGAGGAGGGTCAACCCCATGCCGAACAAGTGCAGCATGTCGGTTGAAACTGAATAATTTATAACAAATTAAGCAGAAGAAAAAACTCATTTGGTACGATGGTTAAAATTATGGAAACTATTATTTCTGCTCTAGCCGCTCAATATCGTTTCACTGCCATCCGTACTCGCAGCGTGAATAGGTACATAAAGAAGCTAAATGATATTTAATTGCCTTATACAGCTAGTTAGATAATAGGGTTGGTTATCCAAAATCATCCCAACATTTTTGGAACGGATGATGTAAAATATTTTCAAAAATGTTATGTATTGTTGTATTTTTCGGGATTTATTCGTATTGGCACATGCCTACATGTTGTAACGGGGTGAAATATAGGTGATTTTCAAAAGAACAAAGCAAGAAAATTCGTATTTTAATTTTGATCAAGGGAAAGGCAATATAAGTATCACGAAAGGCAGTGAAATTGAAAGGCAAATCTTAATGATCGACCTAACAGAAAAAGATTTACAGATTATTAATGCTATACAGCCATTCGTAATAGAAAAAATTGATTTAATTGCTGATAGATTTTATAAGAACTTGGAAAAAGAACCATCGCTTTTAAAAATTATTAATGATAACAGTTCGATAGAAAAATTAAAAAAGACGCTTAGACAACATATTGTTGAAATGTTTAACGGAAGAATAGATGCAGCTTTCACCGACAAAAGAATTAAAATTGCACATATGCATGTAAGGATAGGTCTTCAAACGAAATGGTATATGTGTGCATTTCAGGATCTATTTTTAGCACTTATGGATATTATCCAACAAAATATGATGAATAAGGAAGATTGCTTTCTTGCCATAAGAGCGGTCTCTAAAATTATAAACTTAGAACAACAATTGGTATTAGAGGCGTATGATACTGAATCAATAAGATTAAAGGAAGCAATTGCAATAGAGGAACAAAAAAGGTCAGTTCGTAAAAATGTTGCAAAAGCATCTCAAAATCTGGCTGCAATCTCGGAGCAGACAAATGCTTCTTTCCAGCAATTAATCGCGCAATCAAACGAAATCGTTTCCCTTGCAAAAAATGGAACTAGTCTATCTCTAACCGCGCAAGAACGTGCCGAAAAAGGAAAAGAACATATGCATCAACAGACATTAAACATGTCGAACATTTATAGTGCTGTTGATAATATATCAAATGATGTCCATTTATTATTGGAAATATCAAATAAAATGCAAGAAATCGTCGGCATTGTTACTGGAATTGCTGACAAAACCAACTTATTATCGCTTAATGCTGCCATAGAAGCTGCAAGAGCAGGTGAATCTGGCCGCGGTTTTGCTGTTGTAGCTGAAGAAGTCCGTAAATTGGCCGAACAAACTAAGAATTCAGTTTCAAAAGTATCTTCTCTCATTCAAAATACCCAAAAACAAGTAGAGGATCTTACAAAGTCGCTTGAAAAAATAAAAACAGAAGTGAATAACGGCCATCAAAACATGCAAGAAACAGAGAAACACTTTGAGCAAATTTTGGACACGATGGCTAAAACAATGGAGCAAAACAATAAAATCGAGACGGAATTGATATCGTTTGTAAATGTGGTAAATGAATTAGGAAAAGCGTTTGAAGAAGTGTCCCACTCTGCAGATCAATTGACGATGATTACAAAAGAAATGAACTAATATTTCGAAGAGAGAGTTGGAAATTTGCCCAATCGACTACTTAAGAGATGCTGTAATTATACTGTGTCTCCCCCTTTGTAAAAGAGTTCTCACCTGTTGCATCGAAGCATGAGAAGCTGAAAAAAATGCATACTATACAAGAACCGGGAGATGTTCTGTTGGTACGTGTCTCGGTTCTTTTTTATTTGCAAAATAAGTCTGCTTATGCAGTTAATGAAGCGATTTAAAAGGTCGGAAGCATTCAACTATTCGGATGCGGTCATTCACACATTTTAACAGATGAAGTACTTTAAAGCGTGCGGATCAATCCATATCGAATCACCAATACTTTATGAAGGTGCGCTTCGTCCGCCAACGTTGGATTTAATAGTTGATGTGCGAATTTTTGTAGATCTGTTGCGAAAAACACAATTTAAAAGCTCTCAAACTCTTGATAACAAGGTTTTAAGATTTTTTTCATATTTCCACAAAAATATATAAAAATCAACGTTTAAATATGGAATTTTTTACACTAATTCCCTTATAATCAAAATGATAGCAGCTACTAAGCAATATGAAAGAATATTAGAACAGCTCCAATTAGACCAAGCTGACAAATATACCATTTTATTTAATGGAGGATTTATGATGTATGGTCAATAAAAAGAAGCTTGCGTTTTTCTCCCTGTTATTTTTTATAGCCTTCACAATTATAGGGGACGCATATATTTATTATTTAGATGGAAAAGTATTTGAAAGTGATTTTAAGTATACAACAGATGTGGAAAGTGAGAAGTTAAATCGAGAGTACATACAAGATTTAGACCGACTGAGCAAAGAACTAAATTTAAAAATATATGTCGTATCATCAACCGTTAATTCTAGTAATTCTGCTACCTATACGATCTATTCTACAGAGGAACATAAAAATTATTTTAAAAAAAGAATATTAGTAAAGAATGATCATTCTATATTTAAATCGTTAATTAGCGGCAAGAGAGAAATTATATTTAAACCCTTTAGCGATATTACTGAGATAAAAAAAGAAGAATACTTTTATGTTTTTGGCACTAAAAAAAGCGTGGAAAAATTGCGTTCTGAAACAATTGATAAATACGGAATGAGCAAACCCGAAGAAAACCGCTATCAAAATGATGCAATATTTATGATTATTTCGGCTTGGACCTTTGTGTTTTTCATTATATTCTTATATACCATGTTTGAGGTTAATAGCCTAAAAAAGGAAGTTTTAATTAAATATTTTAATGGGTCTGATAAGAAAAGTATAATTGTTCCCTTGATGATTACAAATTCAGTAACTATTATTAGCAGCGCTTTTATTGGTATGTTACTAGCGATTTTTATAACCGAATCATCTAAATTTCTATTAATATCAGTTCTCATGTTGTTTGTTATCGTACTTTCTACAAATATTCTCTATCTTATGCTTCGCAATTTGGATATTAAGAAAACATTTGTAAGAAGCTATTACACATTAGGATATAAAATATTAGCCTTTTTTATATTGTTTATCATAACTGTAACCTTAATCTTAACTTTAACCTTCAATCTGAAGACTATTTACGATGCTATATTAACGATTAACCAGAGGGATCATTGGGAAGAATATTATGATTACGATAATGTCCTCTTTTTATTAAAAAACTATACCGAAACTACGAACTTTGAAACAGAAAGAGAATATGCGGTTAAATTTTATAATAATTATCTCGATAAATACCGAATTCATTTATCATTTGATTTTTCAAACAATGGCGGTATTTCGTCAAGTATGGTGAATGTAAATGAGTCTATAGTGTATTTGAATAAATATGCGAAAACGGAAATTAACGATTTAGGAATTGATTTAAATAAACTGAAAGAGGACAGATATTATCTCATTTCTAGATATACAGATGCGGAATTAAAAGAAAAAGGTATATTTGATCCATCAACACCTAATGAAATTACCAACTTGTTACAAAATGATGACGGGATTTTTGAAACAATAACTATTAAAAATCCTTACACATTATTAATACATGATATTAATATGGCAAATTTAGCTGATAATTATAAGAAAAATCCTATCATTATTTTTGATACCCATAGTAAATTACCTAGTAATGAAATGGGTTTCTATGTCTTTAATTCATTAGTTAAATTTAACAATGACAATGATTTTGAAGCTTTTATTAAAAAAATTGGCTATGAAGATGAAATTTTCTATAAAAATAACATAAAAGATTTATATTTAGAAAAACGTGCTGAAAAAATATTAGTTTTATTAATCAATATCATTTTAAGCATTATGTTGTTAATCTTATTTAATATTTCTTTATCTACCATTTTAAAAATGGATTTTAATTCTAGAGCCATTGAAATAGCACTTCATAAAGTATTCGGAAAAACTTTTTTTCAAAGGTATAAAGGTGTATTCAGATTGTTAATTGGTGCCTTCATTTTAGGTGTGGGAATTGCCTTAGCGGGAAAAATTATGTTCTATCATTTCTCTTTCCTTTATATTTTTTTCGCAAGTACAATTGTGCTGATAAATACTATTGTCATTCTTTCACTGTTTATAAATAAATTTGAACAGATAAGCATATCCCGCGTATTAAAAGGTGGTATATAAAATGCTGGAAATCAAAAATATAACGAAAAAATTCGGGGATCGTGTTCTATTCGAGGATTTCTCTTGTTCTATCAAGCAAGGTGAATTTGTCGTATTCAGCGGAAAGAGCGGCAGCGGAAAAACGACGCTTTTAAATATAATAGGAGGGATTGAAAAGGTAGATGCAGGGAAAGTATTTATCGACGGCTTAGATCTTTCGAAAAACGATGATATTCTTAAGGCATATAGAGAGAAGCTCGGATTTCTTTTTCAAAACTTTGCATTAGTAGAAAATAAGACTGTTGAAGAAAACATTCTGATGATGGACAAGAAATATAGAAACAATACCACTGTCTCAGCAGTATTAGAAAAAGTTGGATTGAATGGTTACGAAAAAAGAAAAATATATACTTTGTCCGGTGGAGAACAGCAAAGAGTAGCCATTGCGCGTCTGTTTATGAAAAAATGCAGTATTATATTGGCAGATGAACCGACAGGAAGCTTGGATAAATATAACGCCAGTCTAGTGATGGAACATGTAAAAGAACTTAATAGATTAGGAAAGACCATTATATTGGTTACACATGATGAGGAATTAAAAAAGATGGGAGATGTTATCATTGAATTATAAAAAAGTTTTTTTAAAAATAATGATTGGAATTGTTGGCATATTTGCTTTATATTTTGGCATCCACACTTATGCCAATGGCCAATTGGTGAAAACATATGCGAAAGGATTCGAACAAAACCCATTAGGTGATTATGCGAAAAACGAATCAGATATGGTTCTTACAGTATATGAAGCTCCCCTTTTCCAGACATATACCAATTTATCAGTGCTGGCTCGAGGAAGCGATCATTAACATGTATCAAAGTGGCATGAGTACGCGTGAAATTAGCAAGTTTATTGAACGAATTCTAGGAAATGCCTACTCCCCAACAACGATTAGTCATATCACGGATGTGGTAAAGGAAGACATTGTAAAATGGCATACACGTCCCCTACCCAAGCGATATTCGGTCTTATATTTGGATGGCTTGTACGTGAAACTTCGTCGCGATACCGTGGAGAAAGAGGTTATTTATGTGGTGTTAGGTGTAAACGAAGAAGGGTATCGTGAAATTCTCGATTTCTTCGTAGGTGGACAAGAAAGTGCCTACGGATGGCAAGAGATTCTTCAACAGCTCTACAAAAGGGGGGTACAAGAAGTGCTTCAGGGCGTATTCGATGGCCTTCCGGGCCTGGAGGAGGCCTTTAAAGCTGTTTATCCGAAAGCCGATGTACAGCGCTGTGTCGTTCACAAAGTCCGTAATACCTTAAATCGTGTTCGGAAAAAAGATCAATTTGAAGTGGCAGAGGATCTCAAACTGATTTATCGCGCACCGAATAAGGAAATTGCGTTACAGATGTTTCAACAGTTTGAGTCGAAATGATCCAGCAAGTATCCGAGAGAAGTTCAAGCGTGGGCCAATGAGTTGGATGTCCTCCTTACCTTTATGGATTATCCAAGCAGTATTCGAAGTGTGATTTATACGACGAATGCCATCGAACGAACAATCAAGGAGATTCGGAAACGTCTAAAGCCGATGAACAGCCTGAGTAGTTTAGAAGCCGCTGAAAAAGTCGTGTATTTGACCATCCAAGGCTTTAATGAGAAATGGGCAGGACGAAAGTTAAGAGGATTTGCCGAAGCACAGGAAGCCCTCCAGCGAATGTTTGAAGAACGTTACAATTAACCATATATTGTAAATAAACAAAAATAAGGGGATTCACCCTTTCCACACAGGAGACTGAATATTCAGTCTCCTGTGTGGAGGAAATAGCCCCACTCTATTCTAAATCCATTTCAGAGATACCCTATCTATCTTACATTACACAAAATTCTTGACGGTACCCTTACTATAGTCAATGTAAAAAACAAGAATATAACAGATAGTTTATTTTTTAATCTCACAATATTTTATTTAACTGTTTCGTCCAAAAATGAACATTTTTCCATATATACACGAAATATTCATATTTAATATTTATTGCCAAAATTTCTAATATTTTGTATTATATAAATTGATGATATTGTCCCTGTTTTTTTCATTAAAAATTAAGGGGGGATAGATTTTCTAAATATTTTTCAGTAACTCTTACAAGATTATTAAGTCGAATATTAGAAGGTATTGAAAGAAATGATTAAAAACATTAAGAACCTATTACTCCTCTTTCTAGTACTTTTTATTATCATACTGACTATTATCGTAGTTAGAAATAACAGCATTGACATTGTTGGCAATGAAGTAACAACTATAAAAAAACAGAAGATTGACAATTGGGCTATTAATCTTGTTGGATCGAATTCAACGATGGATGCTGATCCTATAAAAATTGCAATCTTAGATAGTGGTATTAATAAGACGCACAAAGAATTTGAAGGCTTGTCTTTCAAAGAATATAACGCAATTACTCCTGGTGATAACATTAAAGATGAATTTGGGCATGGCACTGCAGTAGCTGGAATTATTGCTGCGAAAGGAATTGAAGTTACTGGCATTTTAGATAACGTTATACTTTACGACGTAAAGGTACTTGATGAAAAAGGACGAGGAAAAGTTGAAGATGTGGTTAAAGGTATTGAATGGAGTATAGAACAAGAAGTTGACATTATTAATATTAGTTTTGGTTTTTCAAGCGACAAAGTGGAACTTAAATCTGTCATAAATAAAGCTATTGAACAGGGAATTATCATCACTGCGGCTGCAGGAAATACTCTTGGTTTAACAATTGATTATCCAGCTCAATATAATGATGTTCTATCCATTTCTTCATTTGATGAAAATTTTAAACTCGATCCTTTATCCGGAGTAGGCAAAGTAGATTATTCCGCCCCAGGTGTTGAAATTATTTCTACAGATAACAAAGGATCCTACTCAACATTTTCTGGTACATCATTCGCTACAGCTTACGCTACTGGTGTTATTGCTGCAATTTTAAATGAAAGTGATTCAAATTATAATGCTAATACCATTAAAGAAAAACTCTCTAATTATGTTGTGAAACTAGGAGAAAAAGAACATTTTGGAGAAGGTTTTCTAACGTTACGAAAAGAAAAGGTAGAGGAGATTTTAAATGAAAAAGAATTTGATTAAACTATTAGTTGTTACACTTTTGTTCAGTAGTATTGCTGGATTTGCTCCATCTGCATTTGCAGAAGAAACAGAAGTTCCCTCAAATCTAGAGGAAATTTTAGAAAATGCACAACAAATTGATGTGAATTTTAATGAAAAAGTTGAGGAAGTTTCAAGTACTGATGATACAACAGTATATGAAGTAACCGCAGATGAATTGGGAGTTAACAATGATTCCTTTAAAATGGTAGTTGAAGAATTCTCTGAAAAAGAGATGACTGTAAACTCTGAGTTAGAAACAGGAGATTTGTCATTTGAATCCGAACTTTATATTAATATTGATACTGGTGAAATGTATGCTACCGAAGAACAAATATCCGAAACTGGAGAAAAGACAAAAACAACATACGATATGTTTTTTACAGAAATCGAAGGTGAAGATTTCATAGCATACTTAATTGATAGAAACTCTGGTGAGCTTTATGAAATTAACACCATTGATGCACAGGCTTCAGTTATTCCAGTTCTTAGTCTAATATTAAAAAATGGGGCAAAATGGGCAATTAAGAAATATGGAAAGAAAGCATTAATTAGTGCTTTCGGAAAATACGCATTGAGTAACGCAATTAAAAATGTTGCTAAATTAACAGTGAAGAGTAAACACTTAAAGAGTGATAAAAGAGGTTATCAAAAATTTAACACAGATAGCCAATCCACCGCTAGAGGATGGATTAAAGAAGCATTACAAAAAGCCAAAGTTTCTGATTTTAAAATAAATGATAGTGAAAAGTTATCATTTAGATTCGAAGTCAACTTAGGGAAAAAGATTGGAACTAAAGGTGAAACAAAAATAAGAATAGTGATAGGATATGATGGTAAGATATGGACAGCATTTCCAGTAAAATAACTTTTGAATACAATTTTGTAGTTGATAATGGAATTATTTCAAATAAAGATAAACGTGATGTTCCTACCATATTAGCGGTAGAAGCTACACTTACAATAAAAATCAATAATGAGTTATACTTTGAAACAGAACTTGCTATTTTAGAATTCTATAAAGCATTATACGAATGGAAAAACAGAGTCACAGATGAACATATTCCAGAATTCCATTATTATACGATTGAATATGACGATTATGAAGATGGTGCTATTCTGTCTTTAATTCCATTTTCAAATAAAGCAAGAGTGAAATCTATTTGGGCAGAGCAAAATTTGTACAATGTTTTTGATTTAGACTATATCGTAAGGGAATTTATTCAATTAGAGCAAAATCTAAAACGAGATATAGAAAATTACTTTGGAATCGAATTGAAAAAATTCATAAAACATATCCCTTTGATGAAAGGTCCTTATTCGGATGATTATTAGCAAATAAAAGAGAGACTTGAATTAAACAAGTCTCTCTTGCTCTTTTCAAGAAAATATTAATATTAAAATTAATGAATTTTTCGGTTTGGTTTTTTAACTTCATTTCTTTTGCTAATTAATCCTGCCCCGCAACAGAACCAGCAAGTTTCTAATTGAAATCCTAATATTCCTGTTCCATCACAAGCTTTACATCTTTCTTTATTATCTTCTGTCATATGTTTTCCTCTCCTTCTACCGAAAAATGTTTCAATGCAAACCGTTTAATATACCGCCCGTCTTTTTCTTTGTAACCAAAGAAGTCATCCACTTCCCTCGCCCAAACTTTATCTGTTGAAGAAAACATTCTGATGATCGACAAGAAATATAGAAACAATACCACTGTCTCAGCAGCATTAGAAAAAGTTGGATTGAATGGTTACGAAAAAAGAAAAATATATACTTTGTCCGGTGGAGAACAGCAAAGAGTAGCCATTGCGCGTCTGTTTATGAAAAAATGCAGTATTATATTGGCAGATGAACCGACAGGAAGCTTGGATAAATATAACGCCAGTCTAGTGATGGAACATGTAAAAGAACTTAATAGATTAGGAAAGACCATTATATTGGTTACACATGATGAGGAATTAAAAAAGATGGGAGATGTTATCATTGAATTATAAAAAAGTTTTTTTAAAAATAATGATTGGAATTGTTGGCATATTTGCTTTATATTTTGGCATCCACACTTATGCCAATGGCCAATTGGTGAAAACATATGCGAAAGGATTCGAACAAAACCCATTAGGTGATTATGCGAAAAACGAATCAGATATGGTTCTTACAGTATATGAAGCTCCCCTTTTCCAGACATATACCAATTTATCAGTAAGTAATAGCAAAGAAAAAGTGGATTTAATTGTTTGGGTTCCTCTTTTTTATAGTAAAGAATTATCATATGGTCTTATTGTAATAGATGATGAAAATAACGCAACTTATCAAATTGAAGTAAATAACCATCTCGAAACAGATGATGAAAAATATAAACATATTCTTCAAAAAAGCAAAATGCTATTAACGAAATAAAATCCGTGGCAAAAAAAGAATGGGGTTTAAACTTTTAAAATGAAAAAGAGAACTAGCTCACAAAACATGAACTAGCACCTATTAAAAGTAGCCCTTATGCGTTTTTGTTCAGAAAATAAGATCTGCTGGTGCAAACATCGGGGCAGCCTTTTAAAAAAGGTTTCTCAGACTTTTTTATTGATCTTTTGTGAGTTCTGCTCACGTTTGACCGAACCATGTCGTTTAAAACAGGCAGACAGCCTTTGTTCGTTGTCTGCCTTGATACATGCTTAATTTTCAGATAAGGATGCTGCTTCTGCTCTGACAAGCCCTTTTGAAATTTTTCCGGACGGAGTGGTCGGCAGTTCATCTTTAATCACTAAATATTCTGGAAACTTATACTTTGCAAATCCTTGTTCCTGCAAATATTCTTTAATTTCCTCCAGATCAATCGTTTCATTTTCTCGCAAAGAGACGAAGGCGCAGCCCCGTTCGCCTAGACGAGGATCCGGAACACTGACGATTGCCACTTGTTTGATTTTCGGATGCATTTGCAATGCTTCTTCAATTTCTGAGGCATGATATTTCAATCCGCCGCGGTTAATCGTATCTTTCGTCCGTCCGACGAAATGGAGGTAACCTTTTTCATCAAGCCAGCCTTGATCCCCTGTTAAAAAATAGCCGTCTTCCGTAAACGACTGGGCGGTTACTTGCGGATTTTTATAATATTCAATAAATAAGCTTTCTCCTTTAAAAGCGATTTCTCCTATTTCGCCCGTCGGAAGCGGTTTGTGCCGCTCATCTACAATGATGACTTCCCCGACCGGTGCCGCTCTGCCAACTGTTTCCCATGTTAATGAAGCTTCATCGCCCGGACGAGTAAAGGTTCCTGCACAAATTTCGCTCATGCCCCACTGAGCAGCTACATCGCAGTTTAATGTAGCCCTAAGATCTTGAACCATTTTCGCCGGTATTTTTGTTCCTCCAGTTAAAATAAGCCGAGGATTTAAACCGCTTACATTTTGCTGTTCGCACTGTCTTAATAAGTCAATTAAATGTGCGGGTGCAGCAGTAAAAAAAGATACTTGTTCTTTTTTCAATAAGTCGATAATTTCATTTGATTTATATTCTCGATAAAGTAAATGCTTCGCTCCATATCGAAGGCTAATGATAATCATCGGCAGTGAAAACATGTGGCATAATGGAGTTAAGCATAAAATGGTATCATTGTCCGTTATTTGATACTCCTTGCCATTTAGCAGATGGCACGGAACAAATGTCCGGAATGTATGAAGAACTCCTTTCGGATTGGACTCAGTACCTGATGTAAATAATATGATGCACGGATCATCAAAAGCCGGTAAGTTTTCATGTATGTCTTGATCAGAAACGGAATCAGGTTCTGAATCAAGCAAAGCTGTGATACTTATGCTGCGGTCATTCTTCTTTTCCCCTGCCACCAAAACATGCTGTAAATGAGGAAGCTGAGCCTTCAATTCATGAGCAAGTTGTTCATGATTGAATCCCTTCCAATTGTCAATTGTGACAAACGCTTTCGCTTCACAATGTGAAAGCATATATTGCAGCTCTTTTTTCCGGTAGTTTGGACTGAGCGGATTAAACACTAACCCAATTCTCGATGCAGCAAGATGTACGACAACAAACTCCCAGCAATTGGGCAGCTGTGCAGAGATGGCATCGCCTTTCTTCAAACCTAGCTGTATAAAATGCCTCGCCAATCTTAATGACAATTGATTCAAATTTTCAAAAGTATAGAAATTGTCCCCTTCTGCAAAAGCAACACGGTCTTTAAATTTTTTTGCCGATTCTTCAATCAATTCATGAATCAGCACATTTTCAGTCATCCGGTTTGCTGCCATTCAAATCCCTCCCATCAAAAGTAGACGGAAAACCGCCTTCTTACATAAATGGCGGTTTTCCAATTGAGTTTGTCAAAAACAACCTTTGCCTTCAGCTTAAAATTAAGACAAAAGGATGTTTTTGACATGTTCAGGAACAGGCACTGCTTTTGGCCGATCTTCTGCGACAGATGTCCATGCTCTCACTTCATGGCCTTCTGCTACAACTTGATCCCCTTTTTTAAACGTATGCTTGATTTTGAAAACTTTGTTGTTAACTTCTACTACTTCAGAATGGACAGCTACCTCATCATCATAAAGAAGAGGTGATTTAAACTGGCAAAATGCTTCCAAAAGCGGTGTAATGATCTTTTCATCCGATTGCAGCTTCGCCACAGGAAAGCCTGCGGAGCGCAACAATTCATGCGAGGCTTGATCCATCCACCGGTAAAAATTCGGGTAAAACACGATGCCAGCAGCGTCTGTATCTCCCCACACTACTCTAAACGTATAAATATTTTTCATGTTTCCACCTTCTAATTCTCATCTGCAAATTTCACGTTTACGGAAAATTCCCCCACACTTCCAACTTGAATGCGGACGACATCTCCATCACGGATCGGTCCGACACCTTCAGGAGTTCCGGTTGCGATAATATCCCCAGGGTTTAATGTCGAATAAGTCGAGGCGACTTCCAAACATTTATAGCAATCATAAATTAAATGCTTCGTGCTTCCGTCCTGGCGCAATTCTTCATTGACCCAGAGCTTCAATGAAAGATCATTTGGATTTTCAATCTCATCAGCCGTCACGATCCATGGACCGATCGGTGTGAATGTATCAAATGATTTTCTCCATGTTCTCTCTTCATTTCCCCGGATGGAAATGTCCAATAAGGCGAAATAGCCGAAAATATAATCTTTTGCATCTTCATATTTAACATTTTTCGCTTTTTTGCCGATGACATATCCGAGTTCTGCTTCATGATCTGTTCTTCTGTCTTTAAATGGAAGCAAAATCGGATCGGACGGACCTGAAACAGATGACGGAGCTTTTAAGAACAGCGCAAGTTCTTCAATCGTTCTCGGAGCGTTGTTAAATTGTTTGTTCATCTCCTCTTGGTGTTTTTTATAGTTAACAGGAGCAGCCCATATTTTGCTTGGTGAAGGGACAGGCGCTCTAAAAACTACTTCTTCAAGATCGTACTGTTTTCCTTCTTGAGCTGCCTTTTCCAGTGTATCTTTTAATGAATCAAAATTTTCCATCAGCCTTACTAATGATTCATGCGGCTTTGTTTGATCCCAGTCAGCGGTAGTTGTTACATCTGAAACTTTTTGGCCTGCTACGATTCCTAATCGATTATCATTAAAAATGGCAATTTTCATAGGCACACTCCTCACTTAAATCGCTTCTGCACAATTTTTAATCTATTTACGGGCCTGGAGTAAATACTTTTTCAATTTTTTGATGTCCTTCCGGATGGGCCTCTTCATATTCTAATCCAAGAATGTCCATAACCGGCTTATCATTGAATGAGAACAAATAGGCGTCCTCCGATCCTTCATTGACATGCTCATGCCAGCTCCACGGCGGCAGAATGAAGAAGTCTCCTCTTTCCCATTCAAATTTTTGTCCGTTAATGACTGTATATCCTTTTCCTTCAAGAACATGGTAAATGGCGCTGTGCACATGGCGATGCGCTTTCGTATGCTGGTTCGGCAGCAATCTTTGCATCATCGAACCGATTCTTTCATCTGCCGATCCTCCTGTTGTCGGATTGATGTATTCAATCGCATAGCCATCATACGGATCTTCGTTTTCCTTTGGCGATTTACTCATTTGCTCTAAAACATATTTTGCGCGCTCCCATTTGTAGCCAATAATAGGAGACGGATACCCAGGCTTTTCTTTTTTGCCTTTCGGGACGAACGCACCTTTTGCAAATTTTTCAGTTGAATAATTTTCAAGCGGCTGTTCAGGGTAAAATCCATTTTCATAAGGTTCGAAGAAAGAAGCAGCCAAATTTTTCACAAGTCCTACATCCAAACCGTCCAGCCAAATCATCGGTTCAGTTCCTTCATGTTTATGTTCATGCCATGTCCATGCAGGAGTAAGAATCATATCTCCCCGTTCCATGTACACTTTTTCCCCATTCACAGCTGTATAAGCTCCAGAACCTTCAATAATAAAACGGATCGCTCCTTGAGAATGGTGGTGCGAAGGAGCAAATTCTCCCGGCAGCAATAGCTGGATTCCGGCATACAACGTATGTGTCCCATATCCGACTAATCCATGTTTTAATAGATTAGGATTTTGCAAATAAACAACGCGCCGCTCAGCATCTTTTCCAGGTTCTAAAATTTCTCCCGCCTTCATAACATAATCGCGGATCGTTTTCCACTTCCATAAATATGGCTCCACATCATGAACAGGCTCTTTCGTCACCATGTGTCCTAAATCATACCATAGCGGACCTAAATAACTATTTTTCATCCCATCGTAATATTCTTTTAATTCTGTGTCCGTGATGACTTCTTTTTTGCTCATAGGAAACCCTCCCGAAAAATAAAATTGATCCAAAACTAATGATCATGTATGCGTTTCCACCAATCCTAAAAAAATAAAATTTTTTATTTGTTCCTGATATAGGGAACTTAATTACTTAATTCGATATTAAAAAATAAAATTAATATTGTCAATAGTCAGAATTTATTTTCTAAAAACTGGGCGGATACCTCACTCAGCAGTGCCCGTGCATTCTTTCCTCATTTCAATTCATCTGCTTAATATTTGTCATCACGCTAAAAAAAGGCTTACAGAAAGTTTCGTTCTATTAAACTTTCATGCAAGCCTCATTTGTTTTGATTATAATCTTTTCCAAATTTCTTCTCTGACCGATACTTTCCATCAACGCCAGCTTCTGCATATGACCTGCATAATGTGATGGATGCTTGATAGTTGTCATAATATGAGACGGCTCGAAATTTAGATTTTCCTCTCCCCCTTTGCTAAATGATTCGTAAAAAGCGCTTTTTATCTTGTGAATGAACCTCATACACGACAAATAGTAGGAATGGTTTTTTCCTTCAATTTGTGCAAACTGTTTAGCAGTTTCAAGAAAAACCGATATTCCTCGCTGCATCTATTTTTCTGCACAAAGGAAAATGCATCTTTAAAGAAAAACTCTCTAATACTTCCAGCTTTTTGTCTTTCCAACAAACAAAAACAAACCCGCTCTTTCTTGAATACGGGTTTGTCCCAAAATCAAACGTTTATCGAAATGTCCAGAAATCTTTGAAGCTAGAGCTAATGGGCAATTATTTGATTATATTCGGAAGCCAAAGAACCATCTGCGGCCAATAAGTAATGATGAACAATGCAATAATGGACACGACCAAAAATGGCAAAATGGCTTTCGTTAAGGCTTCCAGCTTGACATTTCCCAACGAAGAAGCAAGGTAAAGCCCCGCTCCAACTGGAGGTGTAAGGAGACCAATTGTTAAATTTATACAAATAATTACTCCGAAATGAATTGGATCAATTCCATAGTTTGCAATGATTGGCGTAAATATCGGTACAAGTATAATCAATGCAGCGATTCCGTCCATAAACATTCCTACAATTAATAGAAAAATATTAACTAATAGAAGAAACAGGAACGGATTTTCAGTTAAAGAAGTCATCCAGGATGCAATTGTTTGAGGAATTCTCTCAAATGAAAGCATCCAACCAAATAAATTTGCCATTGCGATGAGCATAGTAATGATAGCACTTGAAATAGCTGTATTAATCATAATAGTTGGAAGATCTTTAATTTTCAGTTCTTTATAAATAAAAAAACCGACAACTAACGCTACAACACATGCAAACGCTGCTGATTCCGTAGGAGTAAAAACACCGCTTAAAATACCGACAATAATTATAAACGGTACTAACAGTGCAGGAATCACATTCAAGAAAGATTGGAACATGACGGATATTTTAGCGCGTTCATGCGTCTGCCACTTCTGCTTGTAGCCTGTGTATGCAATTAGTAATATAAAGGCAATCCCCAATAAAATTCCAGGCATAATTCCTGCCAAAAACATTGAACCGATCGATGCTCCTGACGAAACGCCATAGATAATAAACAGCATGCTTGGCGGAATAATGGGACCTAAAAGACCTGCGGCTGCTGTCGTGGAGGCGCTAAATTCCCTTGAATATCCTTCCTTTTCCATTGAAGGCACCATAATTTTGCTCATCATAGCAATTTGAGCTGTAGCTGACCCTATAATGGATGCAAGCAGCATATTCGAAACGACATTCACATATGCCAATCCACCTTTAAAATGCCCAACAAGAGTCGTAGCAAAGCGAATTAAACGCTTTGTTATGCCGCCGGAATTCATTAACTCCCCTGCCATCATAAACAGCGGAATCGCAAGTAGACCGTAACTTTCAAGGCCTGAATATAACCGTTGGGGCGCTGTTGATAACAAACCCGTATTTCCAGTTAACAATATATAGAGAATCGTCGTGATTCCAAGTACAAAAGCAATCGGTACTTGTAAAAGGAGGAGAATAATAAAGATTAACAGTGCGATAGTCATATTACAATGCCTCCTTTTTGCCTTGGAAATTTTTTAAAATCAAATCGAGCGTATGAATGCTAATAAAGAAAAAACTAACAGGTACGCTCAAATATGGAATAATCATCGGCAATTGCATCGAATTGGAGCGTTGAATCATTATATTAGATGATGACAGCCACATGACAGATAAATAGAAAATATACAAGGCGAAAAGAAGGACGGAAAGCAAACTGATGCCAATCAAAACTTTTTTTGTTTTTCCATTCATTTTATCCATAAAAAGAGTAACGGCAGCAGAGTTCTGCCGTTTAATACTCATGCTTCCCCCAATAAAAGTTAACCATGCTAATGAAAAAATGGCGGTTTCGTCTGACCAGTTTAAAGGAGAGCTTAAGAAATAGCGATAGAAAACACCTAAAGATAATGAAATGAGCATAAAAATGCATAAAATGATCGCCAAAATTTTTTCAATACTGTGTAAGATTTCACTCAGGCTATGGATAAACTTCATAAAAACTCCCCCGTTATTGTTTCGCTTCCTCTAAGAACTTTTTAATAACTGGTGATTTTTCAGCATATTTGTCCTTCACTTCTTTTGCGATCGAATCAAAAGCAGAGGTATCGGTAAGTTCTTTTACTTTAACTCCATGCTTTTTTAATTCCTCCAAGTTCTTATTCTCTCGTTGAATTGCTTCTTGAACACCCCAATCTGCTGCTGCTTTTAATGCTTTTTTCACAATTTCTTGATCTTCAGTCGTTAGCTTGCCATATGTTTTTTGACTCATCACAATAACAGATGGGAACGTTATATGGTTTGTCAACGTTAAATTTTCAGCATTTTCATAATATTTTTCCGTTACTAACGCATCTAAATCAATGTCAATTCCATCGATGACACCAGTTTGCAAAGAAGTATATACTTCAGAAAGCGGCATTGCGGTTGGACCAGCGCCGACTTTTTCCCAAAATTCCTGAATAGCCGGGCTGCCAATAATGCGAATTTTTTTCCCTTTCAAGTCTTGCGGAGAAGAGACATGCCCGTTTTTCATCAAAATGTGGCGGTTTCCGGCAAAAATAAAATCAAGTCCGACAAGCCCTTGTGAATTCAGATCCTCCAACATCTGCTTTGCAGCTTCCGATTCTCTCATTTTCACCGCTTCTTCTAAATTTTTAAACGTGAATGGCATAAACCAAGCGTTTAATGAATCTTGGCGCGTACTCATATAAGCGTTTGTCAGAAAACCAAAATCTAATGAGCCAGTTTCAAGCTGCTGTGCCATATCTTTTTCCAGTCCGAGCTGAGAAGCAGGGTAAATTTCCAGTTTCATTCTTCCGTCTGAAAGCTTTTCCAGCTCTTCCCCGAATTTCAAAGCAGTTTGATGCCAGACGTGAGATTCTTGTGTCACATGGCTTACTTTAAAAGTGTATACGTCACCGCCTTTTTCAGAGCTTTTCTCATCCCCGTTTGCGTTATTGCCGCTGCATGCTGAAAGAATGATGACTAAAATGGACAGCATGACAAGCAACCTCATAATTCTCATTTTCTTCATGTAAAAATCCCCCTTTTTTAAATCAACTTTGTTAATAAAAGTTTGCAGGTACCAAAAAATGAAACGCTTTCAATAATAAACATTAAAAAACATTTATTATTGAAATAGTGAATTCGTTTCATTTATATTATAATTTATCTGCTCTCTATGTCAAACCATTTTTAATATTTATTATTTTCTAATAATTAAAAATAAAAAAGCAGCTTTCCAGCTAGAAAGCTACTTCCCGCTTTTAAATCCAAAGGATTCAGATAATTCGCGAGCGCATTTTATGACGTATTGGCTCACTTCATCCGTCGGCTTATGCGGGATCAGCTTCGTGAAGCCTACCAATGTTATGGAGGCTACAAGATCATGATTAAAATCTAAAATCGGCACACTAAATGACGAAACGTGCTCCACTAAAGGCTCTGCTGCGTAAGCAAAGTACGTTTTTTCAATTTCAACTTGCTCCTTTTCAAATTCCTTCCGTTGTTCTTCCGTCAATTTGCTTAACTCTTTTAACTTCCATTCCTTAATCTCAATTTCAGGCGTTTTGTTGAAAACAGCGAAAATTTTCCCTGTGGCAGACATTAAAGGCAGCCGTGTTCCAATTTGCGCTCCGATATTTAGACCGTAGTTGGCATTCCAAATATTTGCGATAACCGGCCCTTCATGCGTCCAAACTGTAAGCAGCGATGTTTGGGCTGTGTAGCGGCTGATATCTCTTAAGTACGGCGTCACCCTGCCGATCACATCTTTGCTGCCAATTGCAGCCGAACAGTATTGAATAAATTTTCCTCCCAATGAATATGTTCCATGTCTTTTATCCCGATACAACAATCCAAGCTGCGTCAATGTGTTCAAATATTTATAGAGGTTGCTTTTTGTAATGCCGGACAACTCCTGAATTTCCGTAAATTTTAACGGATGATCATTGTTTGCAATAATCTCTAAAATTTGCACGCCAGTTTGCAACGATTGAATGATTTGTACGTTTTTTTGCTGCTGCATTTCTCTTCCCCTTTTAATCCATTTTTTAACCCAATATCCAAATTCTTTTATAAACATGAATGTAACAAGGAACTTTGAAAAAATCAAACACAATAAAATAACTGAAAAATTTTTATTTTATTAAAGTTGACAATTTTAAAATATTTATTTATTTTTATTATTAAATAACAATGTTATCTAATAGTGGATTTTATGACCCGAAAGTGAAAGGCTAACACTACCATTTTTCAAAACATTGAATGCGCTTCCAATTTTTCATTAGTCACGTTTTCTAGTAACACAGATCAAGAGTAGGCGCCGTTAAAAATTTAAGCAAAATGTATTGCCTAAGGAATGCTTTTAGGCCATACAATTTTCCCGACTATTGCTGCATGGATGCAAAAGCTTCCGAAAGGGTTCCATTCGAACGCCCATAGACATATGCACACATCGATTTATCATGCTCCGTTATACGATCATTGACGGCACTCGATTTAACTGGGAAAAAGGAGATTTTTTCGTTGTCCCGAACTGGTCGTGGCATGAACACGTTGCAGAAGAAGAAAGCTATTTTATTCTCAACAAATGATTTGCCAATACTTGAAGAAACGTTTGAGCAGTCAAAACGGTTATCAAGAAGTAAAAGATAGTTTACACCAGCCTTATAAATTGAATTTTGTAAAAAGTGAACTTGAAGCAATTGTCGATTCATTTCATTTTTCATTCTAATAAGGGGGATCAATATATGAAAAGCAGTCAAACAGATTTAATCATTGTCGGCGGGGGGATAGGCGGTCTTTCGGCTGCTCTAGCGGCAGCGGAAGCCGGAAAAACTTCATTAGTTTTGGAAAGAGCTCCTCAGTTTGGTGAGGTCGGAGCAGGCATTCAATTGGCTCCAAATGCAACCGCTGTGCTGAAACGATTTGGAGTCATGGAGGAAATTTCAAAAGTTGCTGTATTTCCAAAACGTCTTGTGCTAAAAGATGTTTATACGGCAAATGAGTTGTCAGCAATGGACCTTGGCGAAGCATTCAAAGCCCGATACAAACATCCGTATCTCGTTTTGCACCGTTCGGATCTCCACCGAATTTTGCTTGAAGCTTGCAAGAAAACAGGTATGGTCCGCTTCAAAAACAACCAAACAATTGAGACTGTCAAGCAAGAACATGACGTTGTTTCTGTTTACAGCCAAAGCGGAGAAATGTTCACGGCTGATGCCGTCATCGGAGCAGACGGACTTTGGTCAAAGCTTAGAAAATATTTCGTTGATGACGAACCCATTTGCTCTGAATATGTTGCTTACAGAGGAACCATACCGATTTCCGAAATTTCAAACGCAAACTTAGACGATGTCGTCATGTGGATCGGCCCTTATTTGCATTTAGTACAATATCCAGTAAGACGCGGAGAGCTTTATAATCAAGTGGTCGTGTTTAAATCTTACAATTATAAGGCAAATTCCGATGATTGGGGCACACCTGAAGAAATGGACAGACGATTTAAAGGATGCCATCCGGATGTGAAAAATGCCTTAACATTTATACAACGGCAAATTCGCTGGCCGATGTATGACAGGCTGCCAATTAACAATTGGACAAAAGGGAAGGTTACATTGCTTGGCGATGCAGCTCATCCTATGCTGCAATATTTAGCTCAAGGAGGCTGCCAGGCGCTTGAAGATGCTTCTTATCTTGCAGATATGCTCAAAAAATATCCGGACAGCTATGAGCAAGCATTCGCCGATTTTCAGAAAGAGCGGCTGCCGCGTACAGCAAAAGTACAAACGAGCGCTCGGACATGGGGTGAAATTCTTCATACTGAAGATCCTGTTGCAACACTGCTCAGAAACACTATTTTTGAACAAAGAACTCCGCAAGACTATGAAGTGGCCGATTTCCTTTATAGCTATGACAAAACGACTAAACAAATCAATTAATATATGAATAGAGAAGCCTGACGTAAAAATTTGAACTTATAAAAAATATTTTAATAGAAAGCGGTGAAAAACAATGGATAGCCTTCGTTTCACCGCTTTCTTCATACCATTTGCACGATTCTTTTATTTTTTTAAAAAAAGGTGTACAATTAGTTTGTTGTTTAAAAAGTCTGAAAAAATGATTTTTTTCAAAGAAGGGACAAATATGGAAGAAGCAAAATTATGGACGAAAAATTTTTTTAGTATTTCAATTTGTAATTTTTTTCTTTTTATAAACTATTATTATTTGCTGGTCACCTTGCCGATCTTTGTCATTCAAGATTTAAAAAGCAGTGAAGCTGAGGCTGGCTTAATAGCAATGGTTTATTTATTTGCTGCGATCGTGACTCGCCCGTTCGTCGACCAATTTATGGAGAAGCTTGGAAAACAAAAAATGTTGATTATTTCCTTGGTCATTTTCCTGATCGCCTCTATTTCTTATTTATTTGTCAGTTCAATTGTCTTATTATTGATCATTCGTTTTCTTCATGGAATCGGTTTCGGGATCGCGACAACCGCAACAGGGGCGATTGTGGCAGATATCGTGCCGGAATCGAAAAAAGGAGAAGGAATGGGATATTTTATTTTATCTTCCAATGTCGCCATGGTGATTGGACCATTTTTAGGGCTTACCTCGTTAGATCATTGGGGTTCTTTTGTCATGCTCGTCATTGCCCTTATTTGTTCCGTTGGGGCGCTTTTGACCGGGGGAATAGTTAACCTGCATGAAATGAAGCCAAAACTAAATAAAAGAGAACTTTTCAAAGTGAATTTCAGCTTTGAAAAACTTGTAGAGGTATCAGCATTCCGCATTGCGTTGATTGCTGCCTTTTTAGCTTTTGCTTATTCGACTGTATTATCGTTCGTCTCCGTTTTTGCGGAAAAAATGAACCTTGGCGCCGGCTCGAATTTATTCTTCGTCGTGTATGCAATCGTTTTGCTCATTTCCCGGCCGTTTACCGGAAGGTGGTTTGACCGATACGGCGCAAATGTCATTGTTATCCCATGCATCATTTCATTTGCCTTCGGATTATTTATATTGAGCATGGCAAATACATCCTTCATCTATTTGTTAAGTGCAGTATTTATCGGTCTTGGATGGGGAACCTTGTTTCCAAGCTTCCAAACAATGGCTATACAAATTGTCCCTCCACAGAGAAGAGCGGCTTCTCTCAGCACCTTTTTATCGATCTTCGACATCGGCATCGGCCTCGGATCGTTTTTAACTGGAGCAGTTGTTGTGTTTACTGGATTTACATCTTTATATTTTTACACTTCGCTTTATGTGTTGGTAGGTTTAGTTTTATATTGCCTCTTTGTACAGCATCGTTTTGCCAGAAAGCCGAAAAGTTTGGAGCACGATCGAAAATCTTCTCTTCAACAATAGCCCCCTTTAAGCAATGGGGGCTTTATCATTGCTTTAATCCTATTTACTCTGAGGTTTTATCTAGTTGAATTAATCATCATCAGTGCTTTTTGGGGGTTATTGTTAGAAATATTGCAGCTAACCAGACTCACTATTTTGCAGCAAAATTTTCTGATGACGCCTCCTGTTCGATATATTGTTTAACTAATTTATAGCAATCATCAATATGTTTATTTCCTAAATATTTCATCGTTGCAAAGCTGATCCCGGCCGAAACCCCTATTCCAATGAGAGGAATAAGTTTGCTCGTCTGTTTTGCCGCCATCCGGGTTGCAGCTTTTTTCACCAAGCTCAGCACCAATTTTTTGCCAATTGTTCTTCCGATGAGTTCATTTCCTAATGAAGTTGCCAGTACGATAATGAGCTCTTTTGTTTTCGCATCCAATTGATCAACTTGCTCTTTTGATAAACCAAACTTTTGATTAATTTCATTTAGCAGATCTTTCACAAGTGCAGCATCCACCGTCACATCAATACCCGGAATTGGAACAGCTGCAGCAATAGCAGAAACAGATGAACGTCTATTCACTAATTTACGGCATTCTTCCCGAATTTGATCCAATTGTTCGATCGTTTTTGGCAGCATTAAAAAACCTCCGTTCCTAAATCATTTCTTCTGTCATCGCTTCAATGACTGCGGGCTATGTAAAAAGAAGGCGACAAATTTAATCACCAGCCAATTCAAAGGGAAACGGCAATAAGAACGTTGCAGCCGCAAATATTTTTGAAATCTTTACTTTCTCCCTTTAAAGCTCCTGCTAAAGCTTGCGATTAGAAATAGTTTTTGCTTTTTCTCCATTAAATACCCCAATCGTGAAAAAAATCTTTTCTCCGCCTCCTTATAGGAAGAGTATACCATGTTTATAGGCGTTCAGAAATAAAGTCATCGACAAAAAAACCGGAGAAACGAATGAAAGGATGAAGTTAAAAAACTAATAAGCGCTCACAAAAAATTCTATGTGAACTCAAGATCGTTGAAAATTCCGATTGATCAACACGCTGAACAATGGAACAGCAGCAAGTATTGTTTATTCAATTTTACAATGGGAGCAAAAGGTGTGATTGCTTTATATTTTTTCATCGATTCATGCATTTCTATTAGAGGAAAAGTGTAATTTAACTTTAGTTATTAGCCAATGTGGATCTTAGTAGATTCTGTGATTAACCTTTTATAAATAACAAATAAACGGAAAGCTGACTTTATTAAAGATACAAGAAAATAAACTCTTTTTTGCAAAAAGAAAAAAGCAGGAGTTCATCCTGCTTTAGCTATTGAATCATCTTCTACATAGTAGGGAAAATTTTACAATCTTAACATTACAATTTTAGAGATATGTTAAAAAATACTATGAAAATTGATGAAACGTAATTTCAGGGCGGCTGCCAATTCGGATGTTCACTCCTGTTTGTCCTAGGCCTTCGCTAATATAAAACGGCCGCTTGTTATGGTAATGGAGTCCTTTAATAATGTTCATTCTTGGAAGCTTGCCTTTGAAAAAAAGATGGTACGGCTTTGGCAAATTGATTTGTCCGCCGTGGAAATGACCGGACAGCAAGTAATCAAACGGAATGTTTTCCATTTCAAGAATAACGCTTGGATCATGGGTCAGCACTAATCGCATTCCTTCTTCTACTCCGTGAAAAGCTTTTTGAACATAACTGCGGTTTGTCGTGTAATCATCAATGCCAATAATATTCAAGCATTCTTCTTCAAGCTGAATGGTCACGTGCTCATTTTGTAGTGTTTTTATCCCGTAATGCTGCAGCATTTTTTTCAAAGTTTCAAAGTCTTCTTCCTTTAAAACATAATCGTGATTGCCGAACACAGCATACGTGCCGTACGTTGGATTTGTTTTTCTCAATACTTCCAAGTATGCGGAAAGTTTTGGGATGCTTCTCTTCCGGTCGAGAAAATCACCTGTCAGTGCAATAAGATCAATTGGTTCTGCTGAAATCAGCTCAGCTAATTCCTTTGGGCTGATCGATAAGTTTTCTAGGTGTAAATCAGATAGATGGAGTATTTTTATATTCTTTGCAGAAGCTTTCCTATCGGGGCAGCGGACTGTGATTTTCTTAACAGCTACATCCTTTGTATTTTTATTTCCTTTTATTAAAAAGAATATGAAAAGTCCAAGAAAAAATAATATAACAAAAAATAGCATAACCAAACTCCTCTCTCCCCCAAGTATAACGAACCTTCTCAAACGATCCTAGTGGGAGTTAAAGGAATTTGAAAAAAACTCTTAGCTGCAAAAGAGCTCAAACTATTAACAAACCTGCCTTCCGCCTCTGCCGGAAAGACAGGTTTGCCTTTCTTAATTATTTTGCGCATGTCCATACGTTAAAAGCTAAAACAAGCATCCGTTTTCATGATAACTTTTTCATATCTGCGAAATTCATCCGCTGCTGCCTTGCTGCTCTTTTGCATCAGTCAATCGGTTCTTTGTGCTTCTTTATTTATAAATCGTGCACCTTTCAGCCAGCTAAGTTTTTCCGGTTGTGGCGCTGAACTCTGCAAATTGTTCAAGCTTTGACAAATCGCTAGATGTGCCCTGGATTTTTAAGAAACCATAATTTTACAAATGTCATTTGTAAACTCAACAGGATCTTGGACTGGCAGGCCTTCAATTAGCAAAGCCTGATTATATAAAATGTTTGTGAACAGCTTCAGCTTCTCTTGATCGTTTTCATACGCTGCTTTTAGCGTTTGAAAGACTTCGTGATCTGTATTAATTTCAAGCACTTTCTCCGCTTTAATGTTTTGGCTGTTCGGCATAGCATTTAACACTTTTTCCATTTCAATCGTGATTTCGCCGTCTGTTGATAAACAAACAGGATGTGTTTTTAACCGTTTTGATGCTCGCACATCCTTTACTTTATCACCCAAAATGCTTTTCATTTGTTCGAACAGCTCTTTATGTTCTTTTTCAGTTTCTTTTTTGTTTTCTTCTTCGCTAATTCCTAAGTCGCCGCTGGAGACTGATTTAAATTCTTTCTCTTTATATGTCATTAACATTTTGATCGCAAATTCATCGATATCCTCTGTCAAATACAAAATTTCATAGCCTTTATCTGCAACCAGCTCGGTTTGCGGCAGCTTTTCAATTCGTTCATACGAATCGCCCGTTGCATAATAAATATATTTTTGCTCCTCAGGCATTCTTGATACATATTCTTGTAAGGTGACAAGTTTTTTCTCCTTTGAAGAGTAGAACATAAGCAAGTCTTGCAATGTTTCTTTATTTGCGCCGAAATCGCTGTAAACGCCATACTTTAATTGTCTGCCAAATGCTTCATAAAACTTTTCATATTTTTCTCTTTCATTTTTTAATAGGTTTTCTAGTTCGCGTTTAATTTTGTTTTGAATGTTTTTCGCAATGATTTTCAATTGCTTGTCATGCTGGAGCATCTCTCTTGAAATATTTAACGATAGGTCCTCAGAATCAACCATTCCTTTAACGAAGCTGAAGTAGTCAGGCAGTAAATCCGGGCACTTGTTCATAATTAACACGCCGTTGGAATACAGTTCAAGCCCTTTTTCATAATCTGCTGTATAGTAATTAAATGGCGTTTTTTCCGGAATATATAAAATCGCCTGATAGCGAACCGTCCCATCTACGCTAATATGAATATGTTTTAACGGTTTATCAAAGCCATAATGCTTTTCGGCATAAAAGTTTTCATAATCTTCATCTGTCAGTTCACTTTTATTTTTCCGCCAAATCGGAACCATGCTGTTGATTGTTTGTTCTTCAACAACCTCTTCAAATTCGTTCTCGTTCTCATTTTTCGGTTTTTGTACTTTGACATCCATTTTGATCGGATAGCGGATGAAGTCGGAATATTTTTTAATGATTTGTTTTAACCGATATTCATCAAGAAATTCGTCATAGTTGTCATCTTCAGTATTCTCTTTGATTTTTAGTATGATCTCCGTTCCGATCTCTTCCTTCTCATATGGTTCGATTGTAAAACCATCAGCGCCTTTTGATTCCCATTTATATGCTTGATCGCTGCCCAGCGCTTTACTGATGACAGTGACAACATCCGCTACCATAAAGGCGGCATAAAAGCCAACGCCGAACTGTCCAATAATGTCATAGCCGTCTTTTAATTCGTTTTCTTTTTTAAAGGCGAGCGACCCGCTCTTTGCAATCGTACCAAGATTTTCTTCCAATTCCTCTTTTGTCATGCCTATGCCTGTATCAACGATTGTGAGCGTCCGCTTTTCTTTATTTGGAATAACTTTTATGTAGTATTGATCCTTTTGAAAGGTTAACGAATCATCAGTCAGTGCTTTGTAATAAATTTTATCGATCGCATCGCTTGCATTTGAAATTAACTCCCTCAAAAAAACTTCCTTTTTTGTATAAATGGAGTTGATCATCATTTCTAATAACCTTTTCGACTCGGCTTGAAACTCTTTTTTTTCCATGACCGCCTCTCCTTTCTAAAAAGCGTATGTGCAAAATGAAGATAAAAATTAGCACTCTAATCAATCGAGTGCTAATCATCATTTTTTTAATAACAAATATTTAATTTTATGTCAACTCCGAATGATTGACCGCTTTGACTTTTCTTGAGTTTTTCTTTACGAACGATAGGCAATAGTCGTTTTCGAATGAGAAGGGCTTTGCCTTTCCACATAATGGTTGCAAATTTCTTTACCAATCAGGATGTTTTTCGGCACAAAAGCATTCCCTCACAATTTTCAAGCTTCACTTTTATTGCCAATCCTTTAAGATTTCCCCATTCCTCTTAAAAAATGAAGAAGCATAGTAATCGATCGGTTGATGTCAGGATCTTTTAAAGCCGATAGCAATTGGAAAAAAGAAGTTGTTTCTTCTTTATTGACGCTTGCCGCAGCTTCTTGTATTCCAGCATTCATTCTTGTCGTCATTACCTGCAGCTTTTCGAGATCGATTGTTCCCAGCAGCATCAACAGATTGACGATATTTTTTAAAACATCAATGTTCGATTTTCTGCTGACTTCCTTAACCACGTTTTCTAGCACTTGATCTTTCCGCGCTAACAGGGCATTGGCGATTTCCAGAACACCTGCATCGTGAAGCTTCCGTAAACATGCTATGCCTTCTAAAACTGCCTCTTTATTGTCTGCTAACGCTTGCTCGATTTCTAATAAATTTTGCTTTCTTTTTTCTTCTTGTGACACTTCGATTTTTTTGATGGTTGTAATTGGTTTAGCCATGTATTTTCACCTTGCTTCCGGGAAACGTGTAATCGCTGCGCTCCCATTTCTTCTCTACTTTGACCCCAATTTGCGAATTTCTTTTTCCGTTTCGATGGTTGTTTGGCCGAATTGGGGAGTCTCCTTTTTCCTTCAATACGACCATTTTTACGGCAATTTCTTTATATGCCGGTGTGTTCGTATCGCGGTCAGCATGATTGCCTGTTAAACGATTAATAGCCAATTCGCCCGTATCATTCAATGGGATAAAGATTTCATGCTTTTGCACGCGATCCGTTATGTGAACAGGGCCTTTTACAGAGCCGTATTTGGAAATAAGCTTGACAATGGCTCCTTCTTGAATACGGCGTTCTTCAGCCAATTCTTTCGAAATTTCTATAAAAGCGTTCGGGGTTTTCCGGCTGATTCCTTGTGATTTATACGTCATGTTCCCTTCATGGAAATGCTCTAGCAAGCGCCCGTTGTTCACGTGAAGATCATACTCTTCATTTACATCATATAAATAATCGACTTGAAGCGGATAAAGCTGTGCCTTTCCATCGGCAAACGGGAATCGATCTTCATAAAGAAGCGGCGAGTCGGTTCCATCTTTCTCAACAGGCCATTGCAAGCTTGAAAATCCTTCTAAACGGTCATAGGAAACACCGGCAAAAAGCGGTGCGAGCGACGCCGCTTCTTCCATAATTTCTCCAGGGTGCTGATAATCCCAATTGAAGCCCAGCGCTTTTGCCAGCATACAATAAATTTGCCAATCAGGCTTCGAATCTCCAAGAGGCGGCAATGCTTCATACAATCGCTGAATCCGGCGTTCTGTATTGGTAAAAGTTCCTTCTTTTTCTAAGCTTGGGCTGGCCGGCAGCACAACATCTGCATATTGGGCCGTTTTTGTTAAAAATAAGTCCTGCACAACGAAAAATTCCAGCTTTTCAAAAGCGGCGCCGACTTGATTGATATTGGCATCGACAATCCCCATATCTTCGCCAGTCACATATAATGCCTTCAGAGCGCCTTCATGAATCGCTTTAACCATTTGATGATTGTCTTTTCCCGGATTTTTAGGCAATGTCACGCCCCAAGCTTTTTCATAACGGCTGCGGACTTTTTCATCCGCTACCTTTTCATATCCCGGGAAAAAGTTCGGCATGCTTCCAAAGTCGCTGCACCCTTGAACATTGTTATGGCCGCGCAGCGGATAGGCTCCAGTGCCCGGTTTGCCGTAATTGCCTGTCACTAATAACAAATTGGAAATGGCAGTACTCGTATCACTTCCGCGCTGCTGTTGAGTGACTCCCATCGCCCAGCAAATGACCATTGTTTTAGATTGATGAATCGTTTCAGCAACCTTGATCAGCGTGTCCTTGGAAATTCCCGTCACTTCTTCCGCATATTCCAACGTAAACGGCTCTAAGCTACTTTTATATTGTTCAAAGCCGTTCACTCGTTCTTTGATAAACTCTTCATCATGCCAATTTTGGTCAATGATGTATTTCGTTACAGCTGACAGCCAAACAAGATCCGTTCCCGGCTTTGGCCTGATAAACATATCGGCCCGCTCCGCCATTTCATGTTTTCTTAAGTCAAACACGAGCAGCTTTTGTCCATAAAGTTTTTGCGCTCGTTTGATTTTTGATGCCAAAACCGGATGCGATTCCCCTGTATTGGCGCCAATAATGATGACAAGATCAGAGGAAGCTATGTCAGAAAAAGATCCTGAATCACCGCCATAGCCGACAGTACGAAATAGTCCGACCGTTGCTGGAGATTGACAATATCTTGAGCAATTATCAACATTATTCGTTCCTATCACTTGACGGGCAAATTTTTGCAGCAAATACGATTCTTCATTCGTTGCTTTGGAAGAAGCTATAAATCCTAAAGCATCAGGGCCATGTGCATCTTTTATTTCTTTAAACCGTTTTGCAACATATCGAATCGCCTCATCCCATTCAACTTCTTTAAAATGGTCGCCTTCCCGAATCAGCGGTTTTGTCAGCCGTTCTTCACTATTGACATAATCCCAGCCGAACTTTCCTTTTACACAAGTGGAAATTCCGTTTGCCGGCGATTCCGGTGTTGGTTCAACTTTTAAAACTTTTCTGTCTTTTGTCCATATATAAAATGAACAGCCAACTCCGCAGTATGTGCAAACTGTTTTCGTTTTCTTGATCCTTTCCTTGCGCAGCTCAGCTTCTGTATCTGAGATGGCCATTAGCGAACCGTATCCTGTTTCCACTTCCTTCGTCAAATTAATCATCGATCGTAATGTACCAGGTTCTACATTTGTTAAAAAGCCGGCTTCCCCTAACATTGATTTTTCCATTAAGGCATTGCACGGACATACAGTTACACATTGGCCGCAATTTACGCAGCTGGACTGATCAATCGGCACATCGTTGTCCCAGATCACACGAGGCTGCTCTCTGCTCCAATCAATCGTCAATGTTTCATTTACTTGAACATCTTGGCACACCTCTACACAGCGTCCGCATAATATGCATTGATTTGGGTCATATCGATAAAATGATCCTGAATAATCCACTTCATACGGTTTTGGTTGGAACGGAATGCTTTGATGTTCAATGCCTAAAGCTTTAACCGTATTATGAATTGTACAATCTCCATTGTTTTTATCGCAAACTGTGCAATATAATTCATGATTTTTTAAAATTTGATCCATCGCTAATTTTTGAGATTCTTTTACTTTAGAAGTCTCTGTTTCAACAACCAGTCCTTCTTGGACTTTGTAGCTGCAGGCTCGTACAAGCTCCCCGTTCACTTCCACCATACAAGTATCACATGTTTGAATTGCGCCCAAGCTTTCATGATAACAAACGTGCGGTACATCCATTTCATGTTCGAGCAAAGCCTGCAGAAGATATTGATTTTCCCTTGCTGTTATTTCTCCCCCGTTGACCGTAATCGTTACATTTCCCACGATACGTTCCCCCTGTTATTTTGTTATTCTGTTGCTATGTGTATAAATGTTCATTTTATTTTCCCGTATAAACCCAACAGTCGTAATGTTTAAATCTTCTGCCAATTGAAGTGCCAAATTTGTTGGAGCCGATTTTGATAGAAGTATACCGCATCCAATTTTCGAAACCTTCAGCACTACCTCTGAGGAAATCCGCCCGCTGAAAGCGATTATTTTATCATTTAAAGAAATGTTTTCGTAGAGACAGAAGCCATATAATTTATCTAAAGCATTATGTCGTCCAATGTCAGAAAATGTCTTAATCAATCCCTCTTTTGAACATAATGCCGCATGATGAATGCCTCCAGTACGCTTAAAAGCCGATGAAGCTTCATTTAACATTTCCATTAACTGAAAGCATTGTGCGGCAGAAATTGTCATGCTGTTCATAATCGTTTTCGCTGTTTTCACATCATTATAAAAATAAAACTGTCGGCTTTTTCCGCAGCAGGAGCCGATAAAGCGTTTGGAAACAAACTCTTTCTTATCCCCTATCGGCTGATGCAAATGAACATAGGCAAACCCCTTATCCTCATCAATTTGAAGCGCTTTCACATCTGCTTTTATGCGGATCATCCCTTCTGAAGCTAAAAAGCCTAAAACAAGCTCCTCTACATGGGACGGCGAGCATACTAATGTGGCGAATTCCTCATTGTTCACAAAAATTGTTAACGGATACTCTATCGCAATTTCATCTATCACCACTTTCTTGTTTTGATGATCAATTTTGATTATTTCTCTTTTACAAATAATTTCTTTTTCCATAATGGGAACCTTCCTTTTTAATCACACCTCTAAAATAAAATATTCGACAGAAGCAGAAAAAATCCTTTTCTTCTTTTTTTCTCTATTTGTCCATACAAGGAAACTGTTTCACTGGAAAACCTAAGCAGGTCAGGCTGGGAAAAATGAGGGGAGAAATATATATCTTTCAAGCGACATCGACTGATTTTGGCAGACTGCTTGTTCGAAAAAATCATCCAGTGATCATTGTCTTTTATCGTGCCAAACAGCTGGGGAAAAGCAACTGAAAAACTGTAACCCCTCTGCTTTTTCATCTATCCATCTAATAAGCTATTCGGTCATTCCTTAACCAAAATCTACCGTTTTAAATTATTAGCAAATTTTCACATTCTCTGCTGTCATTTTTCAATGCACGGAATATTTAACTGCTTGCACTTGTGTACGATCGGAGCGCATACCGCCAGAACCGGCGCGATATCCATAAGAACAGCCCGGCAAGTACAACGGATAGGATTGTTGTCATCCCGTTCCATTTTCCAAGCAAAGACAACGCCGGCGTGCTTGTAATAAAGGCAGCTGGCAAAATGTATGTGAGCACGATGCGAAGCCAGCCTCTATACATTCCGATTGGAAACCGTGTTGTTTCAAAAAATGAATTAAAAACAAACGATATATCATCGATACGAATAACCCAAAAGGAGGTGGTCATCAGCATCATCCACAGCGCGTAAATCAGGACAAGCGAAGATCCGATACTAATGAAAAACATCACTGCATCCATTATTGTCGGCATATAATGTTTTTGTATTAACGCATAGATTATCAAGCCGATGCCAAGAAGCACATCAATTAAGCGCCAAAACACTAAATGGCGGAAGCTGACATAAAACATGCTGTCGACCGGCTTTGTCAATACATAATCAAACGTCCCCATGCGAATATGCTGCAGCAGACGGGACATGTTGGGCCGCAGGGCAAAATCAATCAATCCTTGCAGCGAATTGAATATACCAAGAAGCAGCAGAACATCCGCATATTTCCAACCGCCGAGGTTATCTGTTTGATAAAAAAATACTTGAATTGTCAAAATAGCCATCCCAATGCCAAACAAACTCGACAGGAAATTCCCTAAAAATTCGCTGCGATATTCGAGCTCCTCCACTAAACAAGTCCGAAAAAATTCACAAAAAATGCGCCAATGTCTTTTCACATTATCCCCCCACAGCTTGGTTTTTCCTTAGACCAGCCTTCCAAAGCAACAATACTGCAAGCATAAAAAACATGCACCAAACTGCAGCCCATCCAAATCCGTACACAATATCCATCCCTTGGACGCTTCCGGTCAAAATTTCGATTGGAAACCCGACCATATATCGAAAAGGCAAATAAAAGCTGATCGTTTTCAAAAACGGAGGCAGGAGCGACATCGGTGCAATGCGGCCCGACAAAAAGAGAGACACCGCTTCAAACATGCCGTACAAAGCCGTCACTTTTGTCACCCAAAAACCTAACAGACCAAATGTGTAGCTGAATAAAAAACGAATGACCGCTGCCAATAAAAGCGCACAAAAGAATAACAGCCACTGCGCCGCACTTATTTGATCCAGCCGCAGCGCCGGAATAAAGACCGCCAAGAGGCCCCATGCCGGAATTAAAATGACTAAAAATAACGCTTTATACACGATATTTTCAGCAATGGCCCAATGTATCGGGTGAAACGGACGGACAATTTGATAAGAAAAGGTTCCCTCCCTTATTTCCCGCTCCAATTCCCAAACGTCCCAAGCGCTTGTCATGCGTTCAACAAAAATCAATGCCGCAAAGTAAAAAATAAACGCATTCTCCTGATCAGGATCAATATTCATCCAGACCATCATCGTGATCAGCGGCTGAACCATGGCTCCTGTCATCCACACGATCGTCGCCAGCCGGTAGGCAAACATCTCCACATATTTCATGCGAAGGAGAACAGAGTATTTACGAAACATGTGCATCCTCCTGAAACGCGAGCGTTATCACTTCTTCCATCGGCGGGTCTTCTATATTTAAATCGCGAACATCAAACTGCTGCAAAAATCGGGAGGATACCTCGTGAATGCGTTCCCTCGGCACACGAAGCGTTACTTTACCCTCTTTTGCATCGACTAATTCGCCGTATGCATCCCATGAAATATCAGGAATGGACGAAAGCTGAACCTCTAGCAATTTATACGGCGTCAATTTTTCCGTCAACATGTCCAATTCACCATCATACAACAGCTTCCCATGATTAATAATGAGCACCCGATCGCACAGCGCTGTCACATCGCCCATGTAATGCGATGTCAACAATACTGTCGTTCGGTGCTCGCGGTTATATTGTCCTATAAAGCGGCGAACTTTTTCCTGCGTATGGACATCCAAGCCGATCGTCGGTTCATCCAAAAATAAAACCTTCGGCCGATGCAAAAGCGCGGCTGCTAATTCGCATTTCATCCGCTGTCCGAGAGACAAACTCCGCGTTGGTTTCGTCAAGAGCTCTTCTAACTCCAGCAGCTCGACAAGCTCATCCAACGTTTGCCGAAACGCACGGTCTTCTATTTCGTATATCGCTTTATTGACGAGAAACGTTTCCATCGGCGGAATATCCCATATGAGCTGGCTTTTCTGTCCCATGACTAAACTCATGATCTTCTTAAATTCCGCTTTTTGTTCAAACGGTACATATCCGGCAACTTGAATGTTCCCGGAGCTTGGATAAAGCAAACCGGCCAGCATTTTAATCGTCGTTGTTTTCCCCGCTCCGTTCGGCCCTAAAAATGCGACAATTTCTCCCGAAGGAATGGTAAATGAAATGTCCCGCACCGCTTCCACAGTACGAATTTCCCTCTTAAACAAACTGCGTACAGCACCCGTCCACCCTGCTTGCCGAACGTGAACTCGAAATTGCTTGTACAAATGCTCTACTTGAATTGACATAGTGCCTCCTTCTGTTTCTTCGAACACCATGGGATTACGCCATTTAAACAATCATTGTTAAATCGTCTCAATTAATTCTAATCGAAAATCACCGACCTGATTTTTTTTGTACAAATTCGTCACAGAAGTGGAATAATTTTGTATCGTCCCCCTAAAGTTCAGGTCTCTTTCAGGAACTGACACATCAAACGTTTGCTGATACAGCAGCGTCGTAATATCATGATATTCATCGCTTCTCACCTTAAAAGCAAAACGAATTTTATGTAATGGCTCACCGTTTGGTTGATGAACCACTTCCTCTTCATACTCCTCAACTTGTATCTCTACACCATTCAATATTACTTTCTTCACCATACGATCCATCCCTCCTTGGCAGCTGTTTACAAAAAATCATAGCACGAATGCTTCCTGCCCACAAACTAGCATGCTTATGAATATACAACACAAATTCGAAGCTGTCATTTTTTGACTCTATTTAGCCTGGATGAACTGGAGCTAAAAACCCGTGCGATTTAGAACGGACTATGTAACATTTTTGATTTTATATAGTCAAGATGAACTGCAGCCGTATTTTTGTTTGCCAAAAAATATACATTTAGAGGCGGCAGCAACAATCCGTTCGATTAAGGATTCAAACGTTCTGCCAATTTCGCAGCCAAACATAAACAGAATCTTATTGGCTGCTTTCAGGCTTTTTAAGCTAGGGAAAACATGGATTTTTTTCACAGGACTTAACCCTATATTTTCTTAACCCGGCAGATAATCCGATATGATTTGAAAATCATGTATATTCTTTAAATATTTGTACAAACATATGTTGAGCAATGCTGATTTTTTCAGATTTTGCAGATGGTACAGGCTGCTTAAAATGCTATAATATGGCATAAACAAAGCGAAAAAGCCAATATTCACATATTGTTCATTCCCTCTATATACATTTGTCAAAGAGAATTGACAAAAAGCACATTTTTATAAAGTAAAATGAAATTCAAATTGTATTGGATCATCCTGATCATATACTCATGACCGGTTTCAAAGATTTATCCCGTTCAAAAGGAGGAAATAAAATTGTTATTTGAAGACCCCGTATTCAGCAGTCGAATGCTGACTATCCTTACACTTTCTTTTCACGCTATTTACGCAACCATTGGGGTAGGCGTTCCGTTGATGATCATGATTGCCCAGTGGGTTGGGATCAAAAAAAATGACGAACATTATCTTTTAATGGCTAGACGTTGGGCGCGGGGGTATGTCATCACCGTAGCTGTCGGTGTTGTAACTGGAACTGCGATTGGACTCCAGCTGTCATTGCTCTGGCCGAATTTTATGGAACTTGCCGGAAATGTGATCGCATTGCCGCTTTTTATGGAAGTATTTGCTTTTTTCTTTGAAGCAATCTTCCTCGGAATTTATATGTACACTTGGGAACGATTTAAAAATCAGCGGAAGCACCTGCTCTTTCTGATTCCTGTCTCCCTTGGCGCCGCCTTTTCTGCCTTTTTTATTACCATCGTCAACTCTTTTATGAATGCGCCGCAAGGGTTTGACATTGTAAATGGTGAACTCATCAATGTCAATCCGCTGGGTGCGATTTTTAACCCAGCCATGCCGACAAAAGTCGCACACGTAGTCGCAACCGCCTTTATGACAGCCGCCTTTACGCTGTCATCTATTGCAGCATTCCAATTATTAAAAGGCTCCAACCATGTTTATCATAAAAAAGCCTTGTTTTTAACTATGAAAATAGGACTGATTTTCTCCATTGCAACAGCTGTTATCGGAGACTTTTCCGGCAAATATTTAGCTGAGTACCAGCCAGAGAAATTGGCGGCAGCGGAATGGCATTTTGAAACGGAAGGAAATGCTCCTCTAGTCATGTTTGGTATTTTAGATGACGAACAAAACATTAAATATGCACTTAAATTCCCATATTTGCTCAGTATTTTGGCGCATGGAGATCCAAATGCAGAAGTTATCGGACTAGACCAATTTTCAAATTTTGAATCTCCTCCGCTTTATATTCATTATTTTTTTGATATTATGGTAGCCATTGGCGTTTTCATGATTTTATTAGCACTTATCTATTGGATTGGAGTGAAGCGCGGATGGGCTTTCATCAACCAAAAATGGTTCCGCATGCTCATTGTGCTCGGAGGGCCTCTATCTTTTATCGCGATTGAGGCTGGCTGGTGGTTGACTGAATTTGGCCGTCAGCCTTGGATCCTTCGCGGAATTATGACAACGGGTGAAGCAGCAACTTCGAGCGGCCATGTAGGTCTTATGCTCATTCTTTTTGCCATTTTGTATTTGATTTTAGGAATCGGCACGATTGTGATTCTTCGCCGGTTGTTTAAAAATAATCCGGTGGAAAGAGAGCTTGAAAATCGATTAGGCGGTGAGCAGTCATGAGCTTGGAGATTATTGGGATATCCGTCCTTTGGATCTTTTTGTTCGGCTATGTGATCGTTGGATCCATTGATTACGGCGCTGGATTCTTTAATGCTTACAGCATTTTGAGCGGCAAGCAGCATATATTGTCCAAAATTATTCAACGCTACCTGTCTCCCGTTTGGGAGGTAACCAATGTATTTTTCGTTTTCTTCTTTGTTGGGATTGTCGGTTTTTTCCCAAAAACCGCATTTTATTATGGGACAACTCTCCTTGTTCCGGGAAGCATTGCGATTATTTTGCTTGCCATTCGCGGGTCTTATTACGCATTTGAAACGTATTCATCAAAAGGGCATAAAGGGTATGCCTTTATGTATGGATTGTCTGGATTATTGATCCCTGCATCATTATCTGTCGTCTTAGCCATTTCTGAAGGCGGATTTGTCTCGATGGTGGATGAGCATCCAGTTTTAAACTACGTAGCATTGTTTAAAAGCCCATTATCTTGGAGCATCGTCGTTTTAAGTATTACGGCCGTCCTTTATATTTCAGCTGTTTTTCTTACATGGTACGCGAATCAAACTGGTGACACAGACGCAACGAATTTAATGAGAAAATATGCTCTTTTCTGGGCATTTCCTTTAATCATAACAGCTTGCGGCATCATTTATGAACTGAGCTATCACAATCAAGAGCATTTTGAACGTATCCTTAATTTATGGTGGATGTTCGCTTTATCGTTTCTTTTATATGTCGGGACTGTCTGGCTCATTTGGAAAAGAAAAAATTATGGATTGGCATTCGGATTGTTAGTAGGTCAATTTCTGTTAGCTTTCTTTGGATATGGAATCTCCCATTATCCGTACCTGCTTTATCCATATTTGTCCATTTACGACAGTTTTACAAACGAAGCTATGGCCATTTCCCTGATCATCGTTTTTATTTTAGGATTAGCCCTTTTGCTCCCTTCCCTTTATTTACTAATAAAACTGTTTCTGTTCGATAAAGATTATGTGAAAGGGCAAAACGCAAAATAAGGAGTGTGGAACGATGAAGACTTTTTTAATTACGTTTGCCCCCTTTCTCGTGCTATTCGCTGCTGCAGCTTTATCATTTTGGACAGCAGTGAAAGATGAGCCCATATCCAAAAGAGGATAAAAATTGAAGCAAGCTTAGAAATCAATCGAAAAAAAGCCGACAGTTTGCTCCATGTCGGCTTTCTTTAATTTGCTGTAAAGACACTTTGTTCAATTTGCTTCATTTGATAAAAGTATCCTTTTTTGTTCATCAATTCTTTGTAGGTTCCCGCTTCTACAATAGCTCCTTCGTCCATAACGATAATTTGATCCATGTTTTCCAGTCCGGCCAGACGATGACTGACAAGGATGACGGTATCATTTTTAGCAGCTTCAAACAGATGATGATAAATAGACTGTTCCGTTAAAGCATCCAAAAATGATGTCGGTTCATCAAGTATCCATAGCGGAGCTTTTTTCAACAATACCCTGGCGATCGCCAGTCTTTGCTTTTCCCCGCCCGATAAATTTCCTCCTCTTTCTAACAACGGATCTGCCAAAGAAAGATAGTCAAGCTTCACCTTTTTCAGCACATCTTCCAAATCTTCGTCAAGCACTGCATCTTTAGCAATCATTAGGTTATCGCGAACGGTACCGTAGAAAAAGTGGTTGTCCTGCAAAATAACGTTCGTATTTTTCCAAAGGCTATCGTCATCTAATTGATCGATCGGGATGCCGTTGATCCGAATCACCCCTTGATAGTTTTTATAAATTTTTAATAAAAGGGCCAGCAAGGTCGATTTGCCCGAACCACTAGGTCCGACAATGGCTGTTTTCGATCCTGCCGGAAATGTAATTGAAACATTTTTTAAAATTTCACCAAATAAATGAAAGGTGACATTCTCCATGACAATTGATGGAGCTTGTTGACCGGGAAGCTCCTTCATTTCTTTCTCATCAGACGTTTTTACAGAAGAGTCTTGATGCGTGGCGTCTGATAGTCTTGCAGCAGCTTGGCGGCTGTCCTCTAAATAACTTGGAAAAGCAGCCATCGGTGCCGCATGTTCAAAAACAGTTAATGAAATCATTACAAGCATGGCAAGAAAAATACCATCTAATTGACCGCCTGCAACGAAATAGACGCCAAGCAAAAGAATAATCCAAGAGACAATTAAAGATACAAACGTATTGACAGATTGACTGAAGAGGTTATGGATTGCTTCACGTTCCTGTTCTTTCAAATAAGCATCGGAGCGTTGGGTAAGCTTCTCTTGTTTATGCTCAAGCTGTTGATAAATTTTTAAATCTCGAAACCCATAAAAAAACTCCGTAACTTCTGTCGATAAATTCCCACGGCTTTGTCGAACATGACGCTCTACTTTTTTTAGTCTGAAAGCAAAGTAAGCCGGAATTAGGACAGTGGTGAAAATCAAACCGATACATAACACCAAGGCAATATAAAAGGAAAAGAACGAAGTGAAAAAAATGGTCCATAAAAATATGAGAGTGGATACGATCGGCGGATAAAAAACACGCAAAAAGAAGTTTTGCAGCGTTTCCACATCGCCGACAATTCTGGAGAGGAGATCTCCGCTCCGATATTTAAGAAAAATCGCGGGCACCAATGGCTCCAGCTTTTCAAAAAAAGAAACTCGCAACCGGCTTAATATATTGAATGTGGCGCGATGAGAAAAATAACGCTCCCCGTAACGGCTGCCTGCACTGATAAACCCTAACAGTTTTATACACGCTATGAAAACAGTCAGCGTGTAAATTGGCGGTGCAAGAGCTGCTTTAGAAATCAAATAGCCGCTTGAAGCAAACAAACTCACTGTCGCGATTCCTGTTATAAATCCGAAGAGAATGGACAAAAAAAGATCTTTCTTTTCTGTTAATGTCAGCTTTGTAATAAATAGCAAATCTTTCATTTTGCCATGCCTCCCTGTTGGAGCGTTGTCATTTTCCTGTACGCTTCAACTGATTCCAGCAATTCTTTATGTGTTCCGGATGCGATGAGTTCTCCATTTTCCAAAAAAAGAATTTTATCCGCATTTATAATGGTATGAAGCCGATGAGCGACGGTAATGACGGTGGAAGATTGAGCTAATTCCTTTATGGAATCCTGCAAAATTTGTTCTGTTTGAAGATCCAGTCCGGTCGTCGGCTCATCAAACAATATAATGGATGGTTTTTTCAAAAACGCTCGTGCCAGTGCAATTCGTTGTTTTTCCCCTCCGGAAATTCCCCTTCCTCCTTCTCCAATAGGTGTATCAAAACCATTTTCAAGTGATTGGACAAGCTTTAAAATCCCTGCCTTTTCGGCTGCTTGTTCGATTTCCTCTCTCGTTGCATCGAGTTTTCCTCCCAAGGCGATATTTTCCGCAATCGTTCCAGAAAAAAGATACGGATTTTGCGAAATATAGCTAATTTCATTGAACCAGCTCTTTTCGTTCAAATCAGACCGCCGAATTCCGTTCATATAAATTTCCCCTTCAGTAAGCGGAACAAGACCTGCAATCACATGTAATAAAGTCGATTTCCCAGCGCCGCTCTTTCCGACAATTGCCACTTGCTCAAACGGGCGGATTTCAGCATTTATATTTTTTAAGGCAAACCTATCTCCCTCGTAACGAAATCCCGCTCCTTCTATGCGAATGGTCGGAGGTCCTTCACCTTTTGGCAAAACTGCCTTCCCCCATTTTACTGGCTTTCCGATTGCGTTTAGCTCCTCTTCAATCTTTCTTGCCGCCCCCATACTTCCCCTGCCTGCATGAAAGGCGCTTCCTAAATCTTTCAGTGCATTATAAAACTCAGGAGCTAGAATCAGCATGAAAAACGCGGTAAAAAAAGAAATGTTTTGAAAAATAATTAAGCGAATCGCCACATCAAGGGCAATCAATCCCATACTAAGCATGGAAATGAACTCCAGCATAAAAGAAGAGGTAAAAGCAATTTTCAATACTTCCATCGTCGCATCACGAAAGCCATGGCTGCTTTTTCTGATCGCTTCTTTCTGCTGTTTCGCACGGTTGAACAGCTTAAGGGTTGTCAGCCCTTGCAAGGTGTCAAGAAAATGTCCCGATAAAGCGGTCATTTTCTCCATTTGCTCCTCCGATTTCTTTTTCGTTTTGTAGCCAATGATGATCATGAATATCGGTATAAATGGCGCTGTAATCACCATGATTAATCCAGTAAATGGATGGCTAGCAAACACAACGAAAAGAATGAGAAGAGGTATGATCGACGTTTGAACTGCCTTTGGAATATAAATGCTAAAGTAGCTGTCGATTTCATCTACCGCATCCAGCAATACACTTGCTTTTTGTCCTGTTTTCCCTTGCAGCGATACTTGCAGCGGGTTGCTTGAAAATTTATTTAATAAAGATTGGCGAAGATCTTTTTTCACTTTGGACGCTATTTTAATTCCTGTTAAACCGCTGAAATAATGGGATGCAGTTCTGGCCAAAAGAACAATGAACAAACCTAAAAGCAACTGGAAAACATCAGCAAAAGACTGTTTCTGTAAAAAAATGCGATCGACAATCGCCGCAAAAAAATAAGCTTGTCCAATAATGGCAGCACCAGAGATTAAAGCAAGCACGATTAGCAACATCAATTTTGTTTTCTGCTTAAAAGCCAATTTTTTTAGCTGAACCATCCTTTCATGCCTCCCAAAAAAACACGTCCATAGATACGTTTGATGAAACTTGAAGAAACTCTTTTAACATGGCAGTCCAAACGTTTTACAGTTCGCAAATACTTTCAAACAAGTATACATGATAAAATATATTCAAGTAAAACAACGGCCTCACCATTTTTTAAAAGTCTTCTATTCCTAGTTTACAGCATTGTAATAGTTGAATAACATGCTTAGATGAAAGAAAAATTTTTATTCGTTTATTATAGAAAGATATCAAATCGTGAAACTAATTTGATTTTCTATCGTATATAACATTGAAGCTAAGTTCAAAAAAAATACGAATACTTTCATACAGGGGGAAGTCGAATTTGAAAAAATTATTAGCAGCTTTGTTTACTTTCGCGCTTATTTTTTCACCTGTTGGAAATGTTGTTTTTCAAGATCATCCAACGATAGTAGAGGCGAAGTCATACAAATCAGGGAAAAAAAGCTTCAATTTGAATAAAAATACTACAACGAACAGTTCGAATTTCCAAGATAAAAAGGCAAACACTCCAAAAAATCAATCTGCCGCCTCCAAAGGCACACTCTCATCAGGAGGATTTTTCAAAGGCCTAATGTTAGGAGGGCTTGCCGGATTATTATTTGGCGGACTGCTAGCAAACATGGGTATATTCGGTTCAATTTTAGGTTTATTCATTAATTTGCTGGCAATCGTTATTCTCATCTCGATCATTCGCAAAATTTTCGTCCTGATCAAACATAAAAAAGAAAAAGAGGCTGCAAATCCATGGAAAAGCTGATCATTCCGGAGCAAGATATTATTAACGCCATCTGCGTGTACATTTCCCGAAAAAAACAAATAAAGCCGGAAGAAGTTGTAGTGGAGCTGATGTATGACGACGATTACGGCTTTTCTGCCGAAGCGTATGTAAACGACCGAAAGCAAGTACTTATTACCGCAAACATCATCGAAGCTCTGCGTCTTTGGCTCGATGAATTTTTAAACGAAGACCCGTACGCTGGGATTGAACTTGTGTTGGATGATGAAGAAGGAATTATTGCCATCGTCAAAGGAAGATAAACGAACAATCCTTAAAAATAATCAGCACAAATTCGGCTGACTATGGATTGCGCTGGAACATTATGAAAAATGTTTCGGCGCTTTTTCATGTTTCCAATTAAAATCCACTCTGAATCTAAAAAAACTCTATTTTATTGATTTTTTAAAATGCGATGAATCTCTTTAATCTCTACCCCGTATTCAACTGAACGTGCTGACAATTCCTCAATCACACGCTGCTGACGTGCTACAAATTGTTCTAAATTCTCATAAGTTTTAGGGATTCCTGTAATTTTTCGTTCGATATTTTCCATTTTTACTTCTAATCGGGATTGTCCTTCTTTTAGCTCTTTCAGCTGTTCCTTTACACCTTGTTGTTCGGCTGCCAAACGGTGTTGTCCTTCTCTTAGTTCTTTCAGCTCTTCCTTCATATCTTTTTGCCCAACTGCTAAACGAGACTGACCTTCTTTTAGTTCTTTCAGCTCCTCCTTCATACCTTTTTGCTCAACTGCTAAACGAGACTGACCTTCTTTTAGCTCTTTCAGCTCCTCCTTCATACCTTTTTGCTCAACTGCTAAACGAGACTGACCTTCTTTTAGCTCTTTCAGCTCCTTCTTCATATCTTTTTGCTCAACTGCTAAACGAGACTGACCTTCTTTTAGCTCTTTCAGCTCCTCCTTCATACCTTTTTGCTCAACTGCTAAACGAGACTGACCTTCTTTTAGCTCTTTCAGCTGTTCCTTTACACCTTGTTGTTCGACTGCTAAACGGGATTGTCCTTCTTTCATTTCTTTTAGCTCTGATAATATTAATTTTAACGCTTCTTCCATCATATTAAACCTCCATCATGATTCATTTTATAATAACAAATAACTATCCTCTAAACGTTTCTATATAAAATAATAGAACAAATGTTTGGTTTTGTGAAGAAAAAGTTTCATATTAACTTCTGCTTGTATGATGATTATAATACACTTTTCTCTGACAGAAAGGTCTTAACACCACCTTTTTCCTCGATTAATCTTTATTAGGAAATTTTCGAAAGCACCGATAAAAAAATTTCACATTTTCTCAGATCATTCATTTTTTTTTCCTTTTGAATACTAAGTTTGATTTTTCCCCATTCCGATACATCAGCTCCTCCAGGTTTTGTTTGATTTTTTCTTGTAGTTTGTTCGATTCTTCAAATTGTTCGAGCAACCGTTTCGTTAGTTCGGCTATTTTTTGCTCAAAAGGAATGTCTTCTTCTTCTGCTGCCTCTGTTCCGACGTACATGCTTGGTGTCAGTTTGTAGTCGTTTTGTTGTACTTCTTCAAGTTTTGCAATTTTACAGAAACCTTCAATATTTTCGCAGCTTTTTGCATGTTCATATTTAAATGCTCGATAAACTGATGCGATTTTATCAATTTCTTCTTTAGACAATGCTTTTTGCTTGCGGCTGACGGGCTTTCCCATTTTTCGGGCATCGATAAACAAAATTTTGTTTCTTCGAGCACGGTAACCGTTTTTTCCATCGCGATTTTTACTTAAAAAGAACAAACAGCACGGTATGCCTGTTGTGAAAAACAGTTTTTCCGGCAATTGGACAACGCAATCGATGTACCCTTCATCCACCAATATTTTCCGCACTTCCTTTTCTTCCTTAACATTAGTTGTCATTGCGCCATTTGCCATCACAAACCCTGCTGATCCTGCATCATTTAAATGGTATAAGAAATGCTGCATCCACATATAGTTTGCATTGCTGTTTGTAACAGGCCCGATCAAGCGCGGATCGCTTTTCGATATTCTGTCCGCCCCCCAATCTTTTTGATTAAACGGCGGGTTGGCAATCACATAATCAGCTTTTAATTCAGGAAATTGATCGTTCAACAGCGAATCTCCCAGCCGTATTTCCGCATTGATGCCATGAAGCAATACGTTCATTTTTCCAAGACGTACTGTCGTGACGACATTTTCCTGTCCGTAAAATAAAAGAGACTTTTTATTCGGCGCATACCTCCCGCTTTGAATAAACATTCCACCGCTTCCACACGCTGGATCAAACACGATACCTCTTTTCGGCTCAAGCATCTCCACCAGCAATTCCACAATACAGGATGGGGTAAAAAACTCGCCGCCTCTGTTCCCTTCTGACGAAGCAAATGAACTAATAAAATACTCATAAGTACGACCGAGTATATCTATGCTGTCTTCCGAGCTGCCACTAAACACATCACGTGAAAAAATTTCAATTAATCCAGCAACATTTTCTACCGGCAAGTTCAAGCCTTGATAAATTTGCGGCAGCACCCCTGTCAATTCTGGGTTTTCTTCCTCGATTCGCTTCATCGCATTATCGAGAATTTCTTTAATATTCGGCTGTTTAGCATTTTTCATTATATAGTGCCAGCTTGCTTCCTTCGGGACGACAAACACATTTTTATCTCTATATTGATGAGAATCTGAAACGAAACCTTGCTGCATTTCTTCATTTTCCGCAAAAATTTGCTCCAACTCATTGCAGCTCTGTTCATATTTATTCGAAAGATAGCGCAAAAAAATAAGCGGCAGTACATAATGTTTATAGTCAGCTGGAGCCACGCTTCCGCGCATTTTATTAGCTGCTTCAAATAATTCTTTTTGGAAATCAATCTCTGCTTTAACCGCCATGGTTTTCCCCCTCTAAATCTTGCTGTCGATTCATTGTATTTTAAAAATATTTTAGCATAATCTGTCTTCCTCTTTTTCAAAACAAAAGAGCGGCCCATGCTTTGGCCGCAATAAGAAACAAAATAAATTTTCGAATTTTCACAATATGAACTGTCGATTGATATCCTCTTCCTGCAAACTTTTGGGCATTTATGTTCTTCATCAATTCTGAATTTGGTTGAAAAAATAATACCCTTTCTACATATGCTGCTTTAATCAAGAAAAACGTGCCAGTGCTTTTTGCTGAAGGCATAAAAAAAATTCATTGACAAAATTTTTAAACTTTCACTGCATCCATACAGCAGCTTTCTTTTCCAATCTTCTCGATCATTTACGTGCTCACCATTTTATAACTAGATCGTAACCCGGGCTGAATTCAAATAAAGGAAGATGCTTTACAGTCTTACAATTTTTTGCATTTTCACATTTTTTTAAAACGTACCGTCCCTATCATCATAACAGTTTCAGAAATGATCAAATGCTAAAATAAATCCCAAACGATAAAACTTAAAAAACTAGGTTACCTGTCATGTTTCCCTTTAAAAAAATGAAGGAAAGTAAAATCTCCTTTATTATTTTACCTTCCCCATACATTAGGATGTAACAAATTGACTCTTGAAGAACCGTCACGGTTCAGCTTTTTATACTTGTTTGTTGTCTCCAATAATTTACGTAAAGCATATTCAAACTCTTCGTGCGATAATTGCTTAGTAGCCAATAAATAGTAAAGAACGGCAAATGCAATGGGTATCGTATCAACTTGAATATTTGCATCAACATTTACATCTGAATTACCGCTCGAATCAATGGAAGATTTATTTGATTGAGGGCTTTGAGTAGAAGCATTCCGTAACCAAGAGAACTCTCCTTTATCTAAATGTTCCATAACATTCTCACCCTATATTATAGGTGGGACAAAAAAGACATCTCACCCACATTTAATTATGCTCAATTAATCTCTTTGCTCTTGGTTTTGATCTTGATCAGATTCTGCTTTCGACCGAACTTTTGCATCTGAATCGGAATCAACATGAATATCAATTTCCACTTTTGAGTTGCCGCTATTATTTACTTTTGCAATATTTGTGTTACGATCAATATTTTTTAATTATTCTCTAATTCGTTGTCCGTATCCACATCAACGTCACTTTTAAAATCTACATCAGCTTTTGCCTTTGCGTTCGCACGTTTTTCTGAATCGGAGCGTCTATTCTCTTCTTTGTCTGGATACCATACACTCATTCGTTTCACCACCTTTCTTGCTTTTGTCAATATAGTATTCATAATGAAATAATTTAACTGGTCAAATATTCTAGTGAAAACATGGATTTTTTTCAAAAAGATGCGGCGGGAAAGTTAGAAAGGTCGAAATAAACGAATCACTCATGCAGAACGGCACGAATGGAATTTTTGGAGGCAAGGTGCTGGGCGATACGGAAAAGATTTCGCAACATCATAAATGAGCATTCAAAAGCTGAAGTTCAAAATTCTGAAGTCCATAAATCAGCTGAGGCAACGATTCTTTCATTGCCTAAATATTTGTTTTATATTCATTCTCAGATTTATTTGAATCATCTCGAAGGTTTATCTTCTATAAACTATGGTATAAGCAATCAGACGGCAGCATCCGGAATGCTTATGTTCTATAAAATGGGGCTGTATTCCCCATTTTATAGCTTGAATTTATGAACTAATTCTTGCATTCCTTCTGCCATTGTTGCAAGCATTTTTGCTGAAGAAGTTATTTCCTCCATCGAAGCTAGTTGTTCCTCTGTAGACGCTGCTACTTGTTCGGATGTTGCTGCGTTTTCTTTTGCTATTGTTGTAAGTTCATCCGCTGTAGATGTTATTTCTTCTACTTCCGCTGAGACTTGTTGGGCAATTGAAGAAATATCCTCAATTTGCGGTGCAATATCCTTCATATTTTGAACGATTTGAGCAAATTTTTCAGATGTTTCTTTCGTGATCTCAAGACCATTTTCGACGTTATGTGTTACTTCTGTCATAGCTTTAACAGAGTTTTCTGTATCGCTTTGGATTCTTAAGATTAAATCAGCTATTTGCTTTGCTGATGCCTGAGATTGTTCAGCTAGTTTCCGCACTTCATCGGCTACGACCGCAAAACCATTTCCATGCTCTCCCGCTCTTTCTGCTTCAATTGCCGCATTTAAAGAGAGAAGATTCGAGTAGTTTGCCGAAACAAAATTATATTTTTGTAGAAATTTGAAGGAATTTATCAAATAATACCTCTTACTTAATTGTATAACAAATTTTATAGTGAAAATGGTATAGTTAAAATGAACTATTTTTAAAATTGATAGGCAAAAAGTTTTAATCGAATGTATGACAATTAGCCTGTTAATCACGAGAAATTTAGGATCAATTGATTAGTAACAAGCCAACGTATAATAGTCAGCTTCTTGATTTCTTTATTGGTGAAGACAAAAGACCTATGGAAGGCAGTAAATTTTTCAATTTATTCTCTACATGACAGAAGCTATGACACAAAGCCAACCACTTTTAATAAAAAACAATACAAAAAGCGGACGAAGAAAACTTGTTCTTTTTCTTCCGTCCGCTTTATTTTTGTGGCTTATCGGAGAAAGCTTTTCCAGAATATTGATGATTTACATACAGACGGGGAATGACCTCTGATTATGGGACTTGACACTCATCAGCATGTTATTATTTTTGTACCTCTTAAAATAGAAAAATATACTCTGTTTAAGAAAAGAATGGCAGAGAAAAATGGAACATAAATTTTTGCCTTAACCTTAAGCTTGGTACAGTTATGAATTTTAATCTATACAGGGCATATCCCAATAGAATAAGATGTCTTTCTACATCAGGAACAGTTAAAATAGTTGGACATTATTTTTTTAATAAAAAGCATGTAGCTGCTCTTTGAAAAGAAATAAGAATGGCTCTTCGATGCTCCAATGGTGACGAAATGGCTGGTACAGATAAAGCCCTCAACAATTCCTAGGAAGCCGCTCGTAAAACTGCGGAGAATTATTTTAAAAAAGTTGATTTTAGCTGAAAAAAATGAACTATTACCCAAGTCAACTTTCCGGAGGACAACAACAGCGCGTGGCAATTGCACAAGAGCTTGCTATGGAACCAAAAGCGATGTTATATGATGAATCGACATCTGCCTTTGATCCCGAATTACATCTTGCAATCTGCGGATAAAAAAAGCCGCCTTAAAGTCATTCTAAAATGACCGTTTAAGACAGCTCGTCGAAAAAATTTTCGTTTACCAATAGTACGGATAACCGCCATAAAATCCTCCGTAATACGGCGGATAAAACGGATATGGCCGCGGTCCTACCAGTGCACTACCTAAAAAGCCGCCGAGCAAGCCGCCAAAAAACGGCGCACCGAAGAAAAAGGGGTTCCGCCCTCCGAAGAAAAAGGGTCTCCTTCCGAAAAATTGACGTTCCGGGTACATTTTCCATACCTCCCGTTGTAACAATTTACATCTCAATATTTTTTATGCATTCGTCACGGCTTTGGTATGGGCATATGTTGGATATCCGGCAAACGTCAAGATTTATTTTAAATAGATGGAAGAAAGAATCCCTCCGCTCTCAGCATTCTAAAGAAGCCTCTATGAAGATACGTCATGATTTTTGGGTTCCGCAAAAATGCCCGTTTCCGGGAGAAAAATGCTTTTGGATAATAGACAGGCGTTATTCCCAGTCTGGAAGCGAACAACGGATATGAAAAGCACCGTGCGGTTTTCCCGTTCCGCTAATGAATCAAAAACGTTGGGGCAGCGACAAACACACCAGCATTCCCTCTCCATAAGCGAATTAGGGAAAAATCTTGGGGCATCTCGTCTTCCCTGTCAGCTAAATTTTTTTTACGATAAAATCGCCCGAAACGAACTTCCCATCCATAGCAAAACACCCTTGAGGAAAGGCGATTGCTGCCTTAAGCCCTTTTTATTGCCTGGCGTCGAATAAATAGGGTAAGATAAATCTAACATCGGTATGAACGAACAGTAATCAAAGGAGGGGCCAACGGATGGAAATCGGCATTTACACATTTGGAGAACGGACGGTTGATCCGGAAACCGGTCAATTGATCAGCCCGGGGGAACGGCTGCAAAACTTGATGGAGGAAATTGAACTAGCCGATCAAGTCGGACTGGATGTGTTCGGCATTGGTGAACATCATCGTCCCGACTACACCGTATCGGCTCCAGCGGTAGTGCTTGCCGCTGCCGGGACCCGCACCAAACGCATTCGGTTGACCAGTGCAGTAAACGTCTTAAGCTCTGACGATCCGGTGAGGGTGTTTCAACAATTTGCCACCTTGGACCTGCTCACTCAAGGCCGCGCTGAAATCATGGTCGGCCGCGGTTCGTTTATCGAATCCTTTCCCCTTTTTGGCTACGACCTGAAAGATTATGACGAGCTTTTTGAAGAAAAGCTTGATCTGCTGCTCAAGCTGCGAGAATCCGAACGGGTCACATGGGCGGGAAAGCATCGTCCGTCGCTGGACAATCTAGGGATCTATCCGCGGCCCCTGCAAAATCCGCTTCCGGTTTGGATAGCCGTTGGAGGAACCCCGGAGTCGGCCGTCCGTGCAGGCATGCTCGGTCTTCCGATGGCACTGGGCATCATCGGTGGTCTGCCCGAACGGTTCGCGCCCTTTGCTCAATTACACCGGGAGGCAGCGCAAAAGGCGGGGCACGAAACGCCACACCTCAGTATCAATTCACATGGTTTTATCGCCGATTCGTCGCAGGAAGCAGCTGACATTGCATTTCCAGCGTTTAAAACGATGATGGATCGGCTGGGACGGGAACGCGGTTGGCCGCCATTGACCCGGGAGCAGTTCGAGTTCTCTCTTTCCTTACGGGGCGCCAATTTTGTCGGCAGCCCTGAGCAGGTGATCGAAAAAATCTTGTTCCAGCATGAAATTTTCGGCCACGATCGCTTCCTTCTGCAATTGACCGTCGGCACGCTGCCGCACAAAAAAGTGTTGCGTGCCATCGAACTGCTGGGTACTAAAGTGGCACCGGCCGTCAAGCGGGAAATTGCCCGCACAAATCGGAAACCGTAACCGATATCCGCTAAAAGAAGCTAGCAGCAAGAAAAGGTTTCGGCTGGGCAACAACTGGTGCTGAATCAATTTAATCGGTGGACCATTTCATACTTGTTTCCGCAAGGATCCTGAAAATAAACCGCATAATAAGTCGGGCTGATCGGGAACTGCCAAGGGCCGCTGTCGATGGTGCCCCCATATCGAACTACAAGCTCTGCAATCCGGCCCACCTCCTCCCGGTCATGCGCCCAAAACCCGATCAAATTCTCGTTTGGCTTATGATTGGGATCTTCCGTGATAGTGAAATAAGGAACGCTCGGAAGCTCTCCCTCCGCTGCAAACACTTTCCATGTTTCCGAATGGAAAGTGCGGGTAAAACCCAATGCAGGAAGAAGATTCTCATAAAACGTGCGCACTTTCTCCCATGAATTTACTCTTAAATCGATATGACTGTATCTATTCATTGCGCCCCTCCAAATAATTTTTAATTTGCTCCAGCTTGTCTGCCCAGAAGCGTCTCATCAATTCTCTTACATAGACATCATCCAGCATTTCCTGATGGATGGCGATCGTCGTTTTGCCCGAATCCGTGGGCAGCAAATACAATTGAAGCCGGGAAAGCTTTTCCCATAACGGAAGTTTCCATTTCATGCGGAGCTTTCGAAATGGCAAAACTACCGTAAGTTTCCCGCAGATACCTTCCTTAGATTTAAATTCGTAACCCTTTTGCAGCCGAAACTCGGAGACGTCCCCGATCCATAAGGGCAAGTCTTGCGGCGAAGTCAAATAGTCCCAAACCTTTTCCTTCTCCACCTTTATCGTTTTTCGGACGCCGATTTGAACGCCCGCCTCTTTGGTGACACCAACAGGAATCCTGCCGAGCAGCTGTCCATACATGACGGTCAGCCATTCCCCTATTCATCCGACACCTGAAATTGTTCGCATATGTGCTCCTTCATATGTTCGTGAGACCAAGAAGGATCCACAGCCTGTTTCAAGGTGGCAACCCATTCTTCCCAGGTAATTCCCGTCGCATCCTGAACAGCCTGTCGAAAAACGGCCCCTGGCATTTTCATTCCTCCCCTCTTTTCAGTGAAAAAAGAAACACGATAGGATCAAAATCTTTTTGACGGCATTCTGAGCGGCATGGATACTGCACGACAGGTTGTACTTCGCAACTATGCAAATAAGTCAGTTGGATGAGGCCGTTCATTTGTATTGGATGCAGCCAGCTTTTTCGTCATTATTTGAGGATAATCACCCTATTGAATTGATCAAACCTTTTTCTTTCCATCAGACAAAATGAACGAACGGATGCTCTGCATTTCTGCCATCACCGGTTCGACCTGCCGGATTAAGATTTATGTAACCTCAAGGGACAAAGAGTCCAAGTAGGAATCGTAGCCCCTTCAAACTTCACAAAATATACAGAATCAGGATTATCGAGATAGACTTATAACTCATGACAAAGAGAACCGATAGAAATCCTTGCCCCTGCAAACTTCGTAAAAACAAATCAGAATCATCGAAATAGACTTATAGCATACGACATAGAGAACCAATGGAAATCCTCACTCCAACTAACTTCGTAAAATAAACCGAATCAGGATTATCGAAATAGACATGTAACTCACCACAAAAAAGGCAAGTGGCAATCGGCTCCCCTGTAAACTTCGTAAAACCGGATCAGGTTTATCTAGAAGATCTATAACTTACGATTTTGAAAGACTTCCATTGATTTGTCGCTTTCAGCTATATTTTCAGTAAAGCTCCCCGTTTCAAAACCTCCACCGATTTCAATATGGATCGGCAATCTGATGTTGAGTCTCTCCTTCAAAAAATTATATGAATTGCTCACCTACATTTTAACAGAAAATTCAGAATATCAAACCGTTGTTTTGGAGTATTTTTTTCTCAATTTGAGAACTTACCCCAGATCCCCTGTCCTTATGTGAATGTAACAAAAACTGTTTAAAAGGACAAAAAATCTCTATCATATATAAAAAACACACGAAGCATCATAGGTTTATCTAGTTTAGGGAAAGAGAAAATAACTTTTTCATGAGTTGAACAACAGCGGCAAACTATTAAAAAGCTAAAAAGAGGAGTTGACTTGTAAAAATTTTGATTGCACGGCCTTATCTATGATAGGCGCGACAAAATGATAGGACGCGTTCACCTTGTTTAGCAGCACAGGCATAAGATTTGATTTACATTTCTGATGCAATTATAATGGTGGGCAAGAATGGCCGAAATACATAATAAACAGTCATTCCTCAATCCAGTCTTTAATTGCGGCCGCCTTCGTTTTTTTTGGCTTCCGCCACCTAGATGATGTTATTTATTAAAAAATCTTTAGAAAAAAAGGAGAAATGTTTATGTCAATTGCGGTTACAGGTGCTACTGGTCAACTCGGTGGGCTTGTGATTCAACATTTGCTCAAAAAAGTTCCCGCCAGTCAAATCATTGCCATCGTGCGTAATGTTGAAAAAGCCTCCACTCTTGCCGATCAAGGCGTGGAAGTTCGCCATGGCGACTATAATCAACCGGAATCTCTTCAAAAGGCTTTTGCAGGTGTCTCCAAGCTGCTCTTTATCTCAGGTCCGGATTCTGATAATACGCTTCGTATCGTTCAACATGCAAATGTCGTAAAAGCTGCCAGAGATGCTGGAGTCAAACATATTGCTTACACAGGATATGCCTTTGCTGAGGAGTCAATAATTCCCCTTGCACACGTTCATTTAGCAACGGAATATGCCATCCGTACGACCAATATCCCGTATACTTTCCTGCGTAATGCCTTATATACGGACTTTTTTGTAAATGAGGGGCTGCGCGCATCCATAGAGTCTGGAGCAATTGTTACGAATGCGGGAAGCGGGATCGTTAATTCAGTAACACGCAATGAACTTGCTTTGGCTGCCGCAACGGTTCTTACAGAGGAAGGGCATGAAAACAAAACGTATAACCTTGTTTCCAATCAACCTTGGACCTTTGATGAACTTGCCCAAATTCTCTCCGAGGTTTCCGGCAAAAAAGTCGTGCATCAGCCTGTCTCATTCGAAGAAGAGAAAAATTTCCTCGTAAACGCTGGTGTCCCTGAGCCGTTTGCTGAAATTACGGCAGCGATCTATGACGCGATTTCCAAAGGAGAAGCGTCCAAAACATCAGATGATCTGCAAAAACTGATCGGATCCTTGACCCCTCTGAAGGAAACCGTAAAACAAGCCCTGAAAATGTAAGAATTGACCAAATGACATAAAATGAAAAAACAGAACATCCAATGACTGCAAACTCGTGACTTGCTTTATCTTAGTTCGAAAATAAGCCCTGTCACGCAGACAGACATTAACAGCCTGAGACCTAAAATTACATAAGGACTCAGGCTGTTTTATTTCTTTTGATCACGTTGGCGGATTTAAAAACGAAACGAGAGTATATCATCGCGTCTGCTGATTAAAACGTATAGAGAGGAATTTTTAATGATTCCGACTAGGCTCGAGTAAAAAAGTTTTTGCATAAAACACTGTAAAACAACAATTTTATTGCTTGATTTATATTTTTTCAACAGAACCAGTTATATCAACACCGTTCACAACCGTTTCAATCATTGGAGACAGTTCATGCGCTAGCTGACGCAGTTCTTCTAATTGTTCGATCGATGCGTCAGATTTTACTTTTACCTTATAACGAATATTTGTGTAGCCAGGCCTTATTGATTTATCTAAACCAAAATACCCTCTTAAGTCAAGGTCACCTTCTGTTTCGATTATCACATCACTAAAATCAATTCCTCTTTTTGCAGCTTGGGTGACAAAACCTATTGAAAAACAAGTAGCAATCGAAGCAAGCAACAATTCGACCGGATCTGCAGCTGAATCTGTTCCACCTAAGCTTGCAGGCTCATCAGTATGCAGTACAAAATCTCGTGCTGTCGTTTTAGAAACTGCTCCTCCTTGCCATTCAGTTGTCGTTTTGAAGGTCACTTTCCCCTTTTCAGGATCATTATTTACATCTTTAATAAATTGATCAAATGCACCTATATTCACTTGAAAGCAGCTTTTTGCCATGCTTAATCTCCCCTATTCATATAATTCATATAATTTTAGTTTTATTTAGTATACCATCCTATTATTATTTGTCAAATTTATTTATGTGTAACTACCTTCAGCAAAAGTGTCTTTATCAATGATGAAGAAAATAAACTGTATTGGGCTGAAGCCTTCCAAAAATTAATCGAGCATTTTGTTGAATTCTTAAAAATGTCAGAAGCACCGGTAGATGGTGTTCTTCCAAACTGCATCATGCATATTCACCTAATTCACACGGAAAGTTTTTAGATAAACTTATATGTGATCGTACCCTGCTTCAAAAAAATTGGCTTCAAAATATTATAAATTAATGAAAAAAATTACTTTTTTCCATTTACTAACTCAAAATTCTACCTTTATAATTTAATGAATAAATTCTATTTTTCTTTCGCCGTTTCACCTGTATATGCTGTAGAACCTCTAGTGGCTGATGATTTAAAAAGCAAGTTAAGGGGAGATTGAAATTGACAAAAAGCATGACTATCAAACTCTGTACAAAAAGTTTATCGCCAGCGGGTTGCCTACCTAGTATTCTTTAGAAGAATTCTGGAATTTCTTCAATCCACTTATAAAGCCAAAGAAATTCCTCTTAGAGATTTCTTAAAACTGGACCCGAGCGTTGAAAATAGAAAGAATATTTGGAAAGTGTTTGTCATCGATGATGAAACCATACTAAATTCTATCTATTCTGATGCTGAAAAAAGAACATTTAGTGCAAATTCAAGAAAATCAGGAAGCGCCCGATGATTTAGATTTGTATCCAGAAAGTGAGCATCAAAGCATCAAAATGTGGAATGATATCCAAGAAGGAAAAAGAATTAATATCATTGTTTATAGAAAAAAATTCAAAAACACTGTGAGTTACTTTACCATACAAGGGGTATGCCGGCATTTAGTAAAAGAAACAGGTTATCCTTTTGGGTGTGGAAAACACAGACTTATACAATCCGGAATTCCAAGAATATTTAGAGTTACTTCAAGAACTAAATAAAATTTAGTAATACTGCTTCAATGGTTAGCCATTGCTAACATTTGAAGCAATTTTTTTGATGAAAATGGGCGGAAATATTTAAAGCAAAGCGTTGTCCGTGGAAGAACTCAATTATCGAACGAAAAAAGAATCTGTTTTCTATAGAAGTGTACGAACAGACAAGACATATTTTAGTACAATGATTGCGTAGTATGTAACCAAAGGAAAAGCATTTCGCACAGTTGTGATGGGCAATAAGCTAGCTAATATTGAAACAAATCCAGAACCTCCTCAAGACACCTCTGACTGAGACTGAAAATCGAAGGTGGAAACGAACTCGTAAAAGCCGTTCATGGATCTTACGAAGCCTGCGGAAAAGCGAAATGAATATTCAGTGGTGAAGAAATACTATGGATTGGTCGAAATAGTCTTCCAGAATTAAACTAAACTTGATATTCTGGACCATCGTTAATGAAGGCGGGTGTGATGTCATTTTTAAGAAATTAAGTATTTAACTATTTGCGTTGCGATCATGAATGGAATAATTCCTAAATTAAGCTTGTCAAAAGAAAACCCTTTTGCATCATGTGCAATATTTCGCACATAATACAAAAGGGTATAATTGTTAGAATATGTCATGATGAAGAAGCATTATGAAAATGGATATTGACGAGGTTGTTTTTGAACAGAAACCCATTTAACAGTTGTAAATTCATCAATAGCCCATTCGCCGCAGTAACGTCCTAAACCCGAATATTTTTCTCCGCCAAACGGAACATTCGGTTCTACATTGATCGATTGATCGTTTACGTGAATCATACCTGTTTTAATTTTTCTTGCTACATGAATGCCTCGTTCCAATGAGCCAGAGAATACAGCCCCACTTAATCCAAACGGAGTTCCATTTGCCACTTCAATAGCTTCTTCTTCACTATCAACAGGAATGATGACCGCTATTGGGGCAAACACTTCATTTTGCGCAGCTGCCATGTCATTTGTCACATCGCCTAAAATATATGGATAAATTAAGTTTCCTTCCACTTTTCCTTCATGAATTAATGTTGCACCTTCTTTAAGTGTTTGTTCTACTAACTGAATTGCTCGATCCACTTGTTTTTTATTAATAATAGGGCCAATAACTGTGCCGTCTTCGGACGGATCCCCAACTTTTATGGCCTTAGTGGCTTCTTTGAATTTTTCAACAAACGGTTCATACAATTTTCGATCGATGATAATCCGATTGATCGCAATACATATTTGACCCGAATGCATATATTTTCCAAATGCTGCTGCAGATACCGCTTGATCAACATCGGCATCGTCAAGTACGATGAAGGCGTTATTTCCACCTAATTCAAGTGCAGGTTTTTTCAGATTTTTCACAGCTAAAGCCCCGACATGCTGTCCTGCTTTTGTTGACCCTGTGAAAGAAATTACTTCAGGAATTGGATGCTCAACAAAATAATCACCAATTTCTTCAAGATCAGCCACTGTTACATTTAACACCCCTTGCGGAAGCCCGGCTTCTTCAAAAATTTTCGCAATAATGAGTCCGCCTGAAATCGGTGTTTGAGAATCTGGTTTTAGTACTACACCATTTCCTGTTGCAATAGCCGGTGCAACAACACGAATGGTTAAATAGAATGGCCAGTTCCAAGGCGTGATCGCTCCTACTACTCCAATTGGGTCACGATAAACACGGTTTTCTTTCCCTGGAATGAGAGATTCACGAATCGAGCCTTCCATTTGTAACGGATATTTTGTTGCTTCTTTCACATCCGCAATGGCACAATCCACCTCAACATTTGCTTTTAACTTTGTACTCCCGGATTCTTTCACGAGAATTTCCACAACTTCTTCTCTTTTTTCCTCGATGAGCTGTGCAACTTTTTCTAAAACACGAATACGTTCATATGCGGAAGTTTGTCCCCAGCTCTTTTGCTCTTTTTGTGCAGTTTCGTACGCTTCATTGATATCTTCTTTACTTGCATAGTTAAAGGTGACAAGCACTTCGTTATTATATGGATTTGTCACAACACATTCTCTATTGCTGGAACCATGTTTCCACACACCACCAATAGGCATTTTATTCCATAGAGAAAATTTTTCAACCGCTTTTACTCCAGACATAGAATACTCCTCCTTATTTTTAAACATTTTAAATAGTTAGAATAGAAAGCCCAATATAACGCAATTTCTCAACAACTCCATCCCCTTCATGCATAAGACGCCAGGAGTATAATAGAATAATTGAGAGCGAACGATTAAACCAATATGACAAATCCAAAAACTTTAATATGGACTTAAACTTCTTCATCTTTCGGTTCATCAATCATGATCGTGTCAATTTTGAAAGGCTCTTCTATTTCATACGTAAGAGCATACATTCCCCTCCTAACAAAAAAATAAAATGTAAACGCTTTCCATAAATTTAATATAAATTCATGATATTTGTTTTAAAAATTTTATTATCTTATCTTTAAATTTTTGTTTTTCATTCATTTTCTTTTAGAGTCAAAGTTGAGGAATACGTGTCTCTGAAAACGATCATATGGTTAAGTCCTTGTATCTTTCTAATGCATGATTTGGATGAAGCCGTTTGGGGTATCAAAAAAAGGGCTAACACATTTTATAATAAGGGTTGTACCGAATGGCTGAGTTGTTGTTTTATCTTTGCTTTTTTAAAGAAAGGATATTAAAAATGGAGGAAGTTTGTAAAACATGAAGAAATATATAATTGGAGAAACTTCAAGTGATGGCTTCATCATGATTTTTAGGGGCTGTCTTAGAAATTCAAATCGCCATTGAAAACAAAAAATCATAAACACCGATATATCAACGTTTCTAAAGCATTAATGGGGGCGTCAATAAGCCGTAAAAACGACTTATTAGCCCCCCCTTATCAGTGCTTTTATCAACCTCAAACCCATTTTTTTCAGTATTTATTTTGCATATCTGCTTATGCCTATAACATAGTTTCGTATGGTTAATAAACAAACTCTAAAAATGCAACATGGGAAAAGCTTCATCATTATATGATTTTTAAATCTTTCATTCTTTTTTACTGTCATTAAATGACACTTTCACCATTATACCTTTTGACATGATATTGCAACTTTTGTCAATAAAATGGACCAAACAAAGGATTTTTAAAAACAATTGGATAAATGATAGCTGATTCTTTTTCTTAATTTATCCTTCTTGATAAGGCATGCCGTCTGTTTTAAAGCGGGTATATCAATTAGAGCACTTTTCTTTTCTTTGTTCGTTTTCATATTCTTTACCTTCCATCGTTATATCATATTTTTCCGGAGAACGCGCCACTTTAATCAACGCAAATACAACAAGCAGCTCAAGTATAATTGCCGGTATTCCTCCCAGATTTGATAGCATTTTAATTCCATCAATCTTTGCAAAGCTGATCATGATCCAACCGATCGTACCGACTGAAAGCCCCCATATAACTTTGATCATCAAGCTTGGCTCAGGACTTTCTGGAGAAATTCCAGTAGAGCTAATACCGCCCATTGCCGAAATATTTGAATCAGCTGCTGTTACAAAAGAAATGAAGACAATGAATAAATAGAACGGAATAATAATGCTTGACAAAGGTACATCAGCCAAAACAGCGTATAACACTGATTCAGGACCTTTATCCGCTAAAATACTACCAAGGGTGCCTTCTGTCATCTGCTTATGAATCGATGTTCCTCCAAAAATTGTCATCCATAAGCCGCCAAATAAAGCAGGAAGAGCAAAATTCACAAGAATAAATGCTTTAACCGTATAACCGTATGAAATTCTCCCTAAAAACAGCGCTGTAATTGCAGCCCATGCAAACCAGTTTGCCCAGTAAAATACCGTCCACCATTGCGGCCAAGGATCTCCTGCTGCCGCTCCTGTAAATAAGCTTTTATCAAAAAAATTTGCTAAATACGTTCCAAAAGATTCTGTTCCTAAATTAAGAATATAAGCAGTTGGACCAGCGACAAACATAAAGAGAATAATAACAATATAAACTTTCATGTTGATATCAGATAAAATACGAATTCCTTTCATAAGTCCAGTAGATGCGGAAACAATAAATGTAATCATTACTACAAGTGAGATAACTGCCCAAAGAGATGGTGAACTTGCTATGTCAGTAAGATAATTGAGTCCCCCGGCTAAATTTAAAACACTCGTTCCCATTGCCGCTGCCATTCCAAGTGCTAATGTATACAGACATAGGGCATCAATCATATTTCCCCATCCGCCAAGCACTTTATTCCCAAACAAAGGTGTTAATGTTGAACTTAAGCTGAAAGGCTTTCTCATATTATAATACGCAAAAGCAAACATTAATGCAGGAACACAATAAATAGCATACGGTGTAAATGTCCAATGCAAATACATCGTTGACATCGCAAAAATCGCAGCTTCATCACTATTCGCTTTAATTCCGAGTGACTCAGGTGGTGACGTTATGTGATAAACAGGCTCAACAATTCCCCAGAACGTGACACCCGCAGCAATTGTTGTACATAGCGTAATCGCAATCCAGCTAGAAAGTTTCAACAATGGCTTTGCATTTTTTCCACCAATTCTCACATTTCCAAGTGGAGAAAAATAGATAGCGACCACAACAACTAACATCAACAAACCACTTAAACTAAACAACCATCCTACATTTTGAATAACCCAATTATTTGCATCTGTAGCCATCTTGATAAAAGCTTCTCTATTCGTAAAGCTCAAAATGGTAGCTGCAATTAAAAGCAAAAACGGCGGCCAAAATACAGAATGTCTTAAATTTTTCATAAAACTCCTCCTAAAATTAAAATTAAATTGTAAAAACGATTCGCTACCGCATAAAAGTAAACGTTTACAATTCGAAGTGTTATTCTATGCTTGATGACTTACTTCTTTATTTGCACTTAAAATCTGTTCAGCAAATTGACGCAAATCTTTCTCTGTAGCTAAACGGCAATTATTTAACCGCATCGGTTCGTTTTCTGGTGAAAGCATTGTTTCTATAAATCTATCAACATCGCAAAGAGATAAACCTTCATCTTCGAGAGATTGTTTCAGTCCACTTATTTCCACTAATCGGCTAAACTCTTTTGCTCCTGCTAAAGCCAACTCTTTATTCGATAATCCTTGGCAGTCCACCCCAAGACAACGAGCAATTTTAGCGTGAATATCGACAGCTGATTCGACATTCCAAGAATACACCGCATTAAGCGCGATTGCCACAGCACGACCGTGATGAATACGTCCAATCGTACCGAGTGCATGACCAATGCAATGGGCGATTCCTGTTCCTCCTTGCTCAATCGCCATACCAGCAAGAGTAGCAGCCAAAGCTAATTTCCCTCGAGCCTCCAGATCATCTGGAGTTTGCAACACCTTTTCAAAATTTTCTCCAATTAGTTGAATGGCTTGCAAACTAAATGCTTCAATAAAAGGATTAGAACGCTTTCCAGCACATGCTTCAATCGCATGAACAAGAGCATCTAACGTTGTAGCAGCTGTTAAAAATCTTGGCAAAGCAACTGTAAATGTCGGATCAACGATAGCTAAATCAGGGGCCATTTTTTCATCCCATCCCCATACTTTACGTTTATGCTCATCCGAGAAAACTACTGTACTTGTTACTTCCGCACCTGTACCAGATGTCGTTGGGATCATAATGGATTTTACTTGTTTTTTAGGAAACGGATTGGCCATTAATGCATAATGCATCGCCCCTTTCTCGCCGCCAGCAATAAGCGACGCCATTTTTGCTACATCCATCGCTGATCCGCCACCAAGCCCTATAACACATTTAGCCTCAAATTGGCGTATTACATTGGCTGCTTCATCAATGGAGGCAGCTGTTGGATCACTTTGAACATCACTAAATACTTTTACAGCAATCTTTTCCCTTTCTAATGCTGAAACAACAAGGTCTGCCAATCCATTGTCGAGAATTCCCTTATCCGTGATTAGTACGGCTTTTGTATCTTGACTTATTGTTTTAACGTCTTTTCCAATTTGTAAATAACGCTCGACTCCATAAGCAATTTTCGTTCTCGGTATAAATTCAAATAGCTGATTCATTTCCCAGCCTCCTCACTTTTATTTGAAACTTGGCCACTCCACAAGAGCGGCCAAGTTTATTATGGAATTCTTTCAAACGAAGTTTCTTCACACTGTATAGGCGTGGAAGTAAATTCAATAACTGAACGTCCTACATTTATACAATTACAATCGTGAAAACTTTCGAGTGCCTCATTGATACGATCGAGTGTCATTCGTTTTAATATGAGTTCATCCAACATAAATTTTCCATCGAGATATAATTCGGAGATTCTTAAAAAATCTCGATACGGCTGAATATCTCCATAAAAGCTTCCTTTCAATATTTTCCCTGCTCTATGAAATCCTCCGGCCGGCAGATTCAAAGTCATCGCTGGATTAAATGCACCGACGACAACAATCGTTCCGCCTTTTCTTGTTCCTTTCCATGCTGTTTCAGTTGCCGATGTATGTCCTGAACAATCAATGGCATAATGAACGCCATAACCATTGGTTAACGATTTTAATGCTTCTTCCCCATTTTCTTTGCCTACATTTACCGTATGTGTGGCACCAAACTTTTTCGCAATTTCTAAGTTAGCATCTTTTACGTCGCACGCGATAATTTTCGATGCTCCAGCGATGCGAGCGCCTTGTATAGCGTTGATACCAACCCCACCTATGCCAAATACTGCTACTGTAGAACCAGGTGTAACTTTTGCCGCATTAACCGCAGCTCCATACCCAGTCGCAACCCCGCAGCCAATTAAAGAAGCTTGGGCAAATGGCATTTTTTCTGGAAGCTTGATGCATGACATTTCAGGAACGACAGCATATTCTGCAAAAGTCGATAATAAGGAGTAATGGTAAATAGGATTTCCATCTTTACTCAAACGAGACGTTCCATCCAGCAGCGTTCCGTTAAACATCGGTCCAAATGCTGATTCACATAAATGGACAGCACCTGTCACACAAAACTCGCACGTACCGCAATAAGGCATCCAACTTAATGCCACCTTATCCCCTGCTTGAACGTTCTTTACATTTGTCCCTACTTCTACTACGACACCTGCTCCTTCGTGTCCGAGAATAGCAGGAGTTGGGGTTGTGTCATCATACAAGGCATTCAAGTCACTATGACAAACACCTGTTGCTTCTATTTTGACAAGTACCTCATTTGCTTTTGGACTTGCTAAATCCACCGTTTGAATTTGCAGTGGTTTTCCTACCTCGGTCATCACCGCAGCCTTCATTTTCATTTTGTTCCCTCAATTCTTTAGATTTTCCAATGAACTGCTCACTGTTCCGCTTAAGATTCCTTAGTAAGCCATCCAAATCGCTTTCATTTTCGTATACGATTGAAGGGAGTGAATCGCATATTCTTTTCCCCAGCCGCTTTGCTTCCATCCACCAAACGGACTAGCAAAGTCATAGCAGCCATACTTATTAATAAAAACCATTCCAGCTTGAAGTTTTCGTGCCACACGGTTTGCTCGAGACACATCGTTCGTCCAAAGCCCTGCCGCCAATCCGTAAATCGTATCATTGGCAATAGCTATGGCTTCTTCTTCTGTATCGAAAGGAATAATGCAAAGAACAGGACCAAATATTTCTTCTTGAGCAATTGTCATTTTGTTGTTAACATCAGCGAAGATTGTTGGACGAACAAAGTATCCCTTTCCATTTTCGCCTGATACATCTCGTTGACCTCCGGCGACAAGACGCGCCCCTTCTTTTTTCCCGATCTCGATATAGTTTAAAATGGATTCCATATGAGATTTTGAAATTTGTGCCCCTTGGTCACTTTCAGGATCAAATGGATCGCCACATTTATAGCTGTTAGCATACTCAGCAATTTTTTCGACCACTTGCTCATAAATTGTTCGTTCCACTAATAAGCGCGTCGGCGCAGAACATTTTTCGCCTTTATGCGTAAACAACGCATAAAATGAACGTTCGATCGCTCCATCCAAATCAGGAGCATCACTGAAAATGATGTTCGGTGATTTACCGCCGAGTTCAAGTGTCACGAGTTTTAAATTTGAATCGGCTGAATCATGAACAAGTTGTTTCCCAACTACTGTACTCCCTGTAAACGATACTTTATCCACATCCATGTGACGGCTAATATACGAACCAATTGAACCTTTTCCCAAAATTAAATTGATAACACCTTTTGGTAAAAGCTCTGCTTCATCAATAAGTTCAAACAAGCGAACCGCAGAAAATGAAGTTTGGCTTGAAGGCTTTAACACAACCGTATTTCCCATTGCTAGTGCAGGTGCAAGCTTCCAAGCAGCCATATCTATCGGAAAGTTAAATGGCACAATTTGCCCGCATACTCCGACAGGATCACGCGTCGTAAAGCTTAAAAAGTTTCCTTCAACAGGGTTGTTTTCCCCGTAATATTTGTCAGTCCAGCCGGCATAATATTCGAAAATATCCGATGCCTCCTGCACATCATCTTTATAGGCCTCGGTATACAGTTTTCCATTATCCAACGCTTCTAATGTCGCAAGCTCTGCTTGATGCTCTTTGATTAAAGAACTAATTTGCCGCAGTATTTTCGCCCGCTCTTTACGCGAAAGCTCCTGCCATGGTCCATGGTCAAACGCATGACGGGCCGCTGCAACTGCCTTATCGACATCTTTTTTTTCAGCGCTTTGGAACTTTCCAAGAACTTCTCCGTTTGCAGGATTGATAGATTCAATAACCTCACCTTTTGCGCTATTGACCCACTCGCCGTTGATATATAATTTTTTTGTTTCTTTGAGCCATTCTTTTGCCCAATCCAGCTTTGGCTGTTCTATCCCTTCAAATATTTTTGTCATCGTCATTCCCTCCACATTGCAAAAGTTTTATCAATTCTTCCCTGCTTTTTTCTTTCAGCCATCTAGAAACTGTTGAATAGCCAAATTTCTCTTTAAGCTCGACAATAGCAGGAATAAGACTATTTGCTAACTGCTTACATCTTTGCTCATTTACTTCAATCCCTAACAAGCAATTTTCGATAAAAGAAGCAAGGGCACGTTCAAGCATCTTCATTGCATCTAAAATATTGATACATGCTATACCTTCAAAAACATTTAAATCTAGTTCACCGTGTTCTAAAGTCGCTTGCACCACACGGTCACAACCGAGTACTTGAAAACAACACTGAATTAATGTTTCAGGGACAATAGGATTAATCTTTCCCGGGAAAAAGGAGGAGCCCGCTTGCACAGCCGGTAAAACAATTTCTCCAAATCCCCCCTCAGGTCCTGATGAACGAAGGCGCAAATCTTTGGCTAGCTTTATCAAACACGATGCGAGTAAGTGTAATTCTTTCGAAACAGCTGCGAGATCATCAATATGTTGAGCAGCATCAAATAAATTTTCTCGATGCCGCAGAGGAAGGTTTGACACTTCACAAAGCTTTTGAACGACAACCTCCCTATAATGCTGAGGAGCCCCAACTCCTGAGCCAATTACCGTTCCGCCTAAATTAATTTGGTGGAGGTAATCAACCGAAACGCTAAGCAAATGAAGTCGCCGCTCAAGCATAGCTGCATAGCTGCGAAACGACTCCCCAATCCTCACTTTCATAGCATCTTGTAAGCATGTTCTTGACATCGTTTCGACATGATCAAACTTTTCTGACAATTCATTCATCACTTGAATACACATTTCTAGTTGTAGTCTCAAAGATTGGAAACTTAATATAACGGCAATTCTATTGGCGGTATGACATACATCGGAAGTAGATTGAGAGAGATTGACATGCTCATTTTGATGAACAGGATGGTACGTTCCTCTCTCTCCACCTAGTTTTTCATTGGCGAGATTGGCGATTACCTCATTTATATTCATGTTTGTGCCGATGCCTCCGCCGCCATGAAGCACATCAATAACAAACGATTCATGATAACGATTATCTAAAATTTCATCACATGCCCATACAATTGCTTCTTTTATTTGAATAGGTAATAAACCAGCCTCGAAATTGGCCAATGCTGCTGCCTTTTTCACATAAGCCAGCGCATGAATATACCGAGGATATTGAAATAGTTTTTTTTCGGAAAATGAAAGGTTCCGTACCGTTCGTGCTGTATAAATACCGTAGAGAGCATCGATAGGAATTTCCATTTTGCCGATAAAGTCTTCTTCGATCCTTCCTGTTTTCAATTTCTCTCGCTCCAGTCGGGAAAACTTAATATTTCAAATACACTGTTTTCAACTGCATAAACTCTTCAAAACCATGTTTTCCGTCATCTCCGCCAATCCCTGATTGCTTCCAACCCGCATGAAATCCTTGATAAGCTTCTCCTTGCTGGCGATTTACGTAAACTTCGCCGCACTCAAGCTTCGTTGTCAATTCCATCACGTATTTGTAATTGTTTGTATATACATTCGATGTAAGTCCATATTTTGAATCATTCGCCATTTCGATCACTTCTTCCAGCGTGTCGAACGTGATAATCGGAAGTACTGGTCCAAAAATTTCCTCATGAACAATTTTCATCGATTGGGTACAGTGATCTAATAATGTTGGGGGATAAAAACTTTCTCCTAATTCTTTTAATGGCTCTCCCCCGCATAAAACTTCTGCTCCTTCCTGCACGGCTTCTTGTACCATCGAATGAACTCGTTGCACATCTTGAGGACTGATTAAGCAGCCCATCTCCACATCAGGATTTTTTAAACCGTCTCCTATACTCACTTCCTGAAATCTTTTTAACAACCTCTTCGTAAATTCTTCTTTAATGCTGTGATGTACATAAACTCTCTCCGTGTTATTGCACACCTGTCCGGAGTTCGAAAGCCTTCCACCTTTGATCGCTTCAACAGCTAAATCAAGATCGGCATCTTCCATTACGATAGCAGGAGCTTTTCCCCCGAGTTCCAAGGATACTCTCACCATATTTCGAGCGCATTTTTCCATAATTCTTTTTCCTACTTTTGTACTTCCGGTAAATGTCACCATGTTAATTTGATTCGAAGAAGTTAATGTTTCTCCAACGACTTCATCCAAACCAGTAACAATATTGATGACCCCTTTTGGCAATCCAGATTGATCGATACATTTCGCCAATTCTAAGGCTGACATAGGAGATTTAACGCTTGGTTTGATTACGACTGTATTTCCACATACCAGTGCCGGTACAATTTTACGAATGAGTACGTAAATCGGGAAATTCCATGGCACAATCGCTACGACTACACCGAGCGGCTCACGATATGTTAAAATTTTTTCATTTGAATTGTCGCTATCAACAATTTCTCCTTCAATTCTGCGTGCCCACTGTGTTTGATACTCTCCTAATTCCGCTGCATAATATACTTCAGACTTAGCTTGAGATAACGGCTTTCCCATTTCTAACGTAATCGCTTGTGCAATATCATGAAGATGTTCTTCGTTTTTCATTAACGTAAGAAAATTCAGTAAGTACTCTGCCCTTTGATAAGAAGGAATCGTTCTCCACTGCCTGTAGGCTTTATTTGCACTCTCGATAGCTTCTTCTGTATCTTCTTTTGAACAAGCAGGCACTTGACCAACCAATTTCCCTGTTGCTGGATAAAAAACGTCAATCCATGTATGATTGGAGCTATTTCTGAATTGACCATTGATATATGCTTTATACTGTTTCAAGCGAACATTCACCTCATCTTTAAAATGGTTCGAAAATTAAATGTATACTTTTTTGTTTTCTCCTACATACACATGGTGAATTTCATATCGTTTTAAAGACTCTTCATCTAATTCAATCCCCAATCCTGGTTTTTCAGGCACTACCAAATATCCATCTGCATTAATCATGAGTCTTTCTTTTTGGATATAGTCACGCCGTTCGAGCGTCCATGCAGGCGGATCATAAGGAAACTCGAGATACGGACAATGACTGACCGCTGCGGCAAGATGTAAATTCGCAAGAAGACCAATTCCATTTGTCCACGTATGCGGGCTAAACCATGCACCGTGCCCTTGAACAAGATCAGCAATTTTCTTTACTTGTGTAATCCCGCCTGCAAGAGCTACATCAGGTTGATAAACATCTAAAGCATGTAATTTATTCATTTCCATAAAGTCGTGATATCTTCGATTCATTTCCCCGCCTGCAATGCGAATACCTACCATTTCTCGCAGTTTCGCCATTAATTCAAACTGATAAGCCGGCAATGGTTCTTCCAGCCAAAAAACATTTAACTGTTCAAGTTCTCTAGCAACTTGATAAGCCATTTTTAAATCCCACGTTCTTTCTACATCCCAAGGCATTTTCCATCCCTGATTTGCATCAACCATAATGTCAAGCTTATCTCCAACAGCTTTTCTTACTGTTTCAACCACTTTAATATCATCACGCACATCTTTGTGATGAAAACGAATCTTCATGGCTCTAAACCCTTGCTCAACGAAACACAACGCTCTTTCCGCACGTTCTTCAGGGCTTACGATTTCTCCAGTTGAAGCATAAGCAAGCAATTTATTTGATCTTCCACCCAGTAATTTATACACCGGCTGTCCGGTTGCCTTTCCCATCAAATCCCAAAGCGCTAAGTCAAGAGGCCAACATCTTCCGTAGTGAAAATCAATATTATCAATAATTTGCGCATGACGCTCAATCGCAAATGGATCTTGGCCAATAAACAAATGTTCATGTCCTTCAAACCCAATCATCAAATCTCCTGAACCAATTCCGGTAATCCCTTCATCGGTATGGACATAAACAATCGTTGTCGCAAAATTTTTTCTCGGTTCAGGGTCCCACGCAGCTTTAAATGGCGGATCAAGCGGCAATAAATATTGCTTAATTTCAATAGAAGTAATTTTCAACGTTATCCAACCCTTTCTTAATTCTCATTCAAATTCAGGGATAATGATTAAACATTCACTTTTTTACCTATTCTTTCTAAAAATATTTAAAAACGCTTTCAGGTAGGATTATAATAAAGTAAATTTAATTTTCTTTATTCTTTATACTTATACTACAAGGTGAATAGATTTTTTTACATGCACACATTTATCAAAAATATATACTTTTTTTCAAAATTCGGGAGGATGCCTATGTCTGACGTATCAACAATCACAGAAATGAAAATACATCAACACTCTTATTGGAATCCGATTATTCAATTTCAACTATCGGAGGATACGTATCCGCATTGGAATATCTTTTGTATAGAGGAAGGGATTTTTGAATATCAAGTGATGGATCAAAAAGGAGAGGCACAATTCGGGGATATCATTTTTTGTCCACCAAATATTCCACTAAAAAGAAAAGCAATTACTCCATTAAAGTTTCATTTTCTTCGCTTTTCCTTTAAAAACATCGAACATTATCATTTGCCTATTGGAAAAATAAAAATACTTGATACCGATCGTCTTTCTTCAACTTATACACATCTTCGTTCGATGGCATTCAATGAGACGGAACTAAGCAACAGATGGAAAGCACATTTAATTTATGATCTCCTACAACTATACAATATGGAGAATCAGCTTTTAACGATTGATAATCAGCCTAAAATTAAAGATCCCGTTATAGCGAAAGCAATCCAGCAAATGCATGAACAAGCTTTTACAAATATCACAATACAAAACATTGCCGCAAATTTCGGTTTAAGCTCTGTTCAATTTACAAGACGTTTCCAAGCAAGCATTGGTATACCGCCTATTGAATACTTAACGTTATTACGCCTTAGAAAAGCAAGAACATTGTTATTAGAGACAGATTATACAATCGATGACATTGCAAGTCGTTGTGGTTATAGTAATGGCTTTTACTTCAGTCGGATTTTTTCTAAAAAAATGAAAATGAGTCCTTCAAACTTTAGAAAATTACATAGAATATAGTTCAAACTATCTTGAACATACGGTCTCATGCAAATGGGGCTGTCCAGAAAATCAAAATCCATTGAAAACGAAACATCATAAACATTGATATATCAACTTTTTATAAAACATTAAAGGGGCGTCTATAAGCCGGAAAATCGACTTATTAGACAGCCCCAAATTAGGTACCTCGTCAATTATGCGTTTTGCTTTTTGCGCAACATGAATCCATCTATCTTCAAGAACATCAAGATTTGTCTAAATAATGTATAGATCTAGGTGCCAGAAATACCTAGAAGTACGCATTATCAATCGCTTCAACATGTTGAGTCTAATCGTAATCGAGAAAACAAGGAATTAACCGACAAAATCATAGAAATTCATGCAGTAAGCTAGCAACTCTATGGTGCCTCCAAAATTCATATCACTCTTCAAAAAAGGGTTATTGGGTGAGGTTAAAAAAGAATCCAGAGTTTGATGAAAAAAGCTGAAATTCGTTCTATTATTTCGAAAAAATACCGTCCATATTCAAGTAATCAAAAAGTGAAAGAACGGGAAAATCTATTAGAACATGATGTTTCGACACATTCCATTAATGAAAAATAGGTATCAGATATGACTTATATCCATACAGTGAAAGTAGATTGTTGTTATTTAGCTTCTGTACTGGATTTACATTCTAAAAAGTTATTGACTATTCCTTTTCACAGACGATGACAACGGATCTGGTGATTCAAGCTGCAGCAAACGCGTATAACACTCAAGCTCCGGAAAAAGTGCTTATCCTCCATACTGACCTAGGTTCTCAATATACAAGCAGAAGAATTTACTAATTTTCAAAAGTAATACCGAGCTATCCGCTCAATCATCATGATTATAATTTGTAAAACAAAAAGGCATCTCGAGATTTCACTGCTCTCTGAGATGCCTTAACAATATGCTATTGTTATTATAATGGATAATATTGTAAAACGAATCCATTACACAAATACACCTTATTTAAATTCCAATCTTTGATTGTTGACAGTTTACTTTGTTAATCACATAAGAAGTTAATCGCTTCAACTTCGGAAGAGTGGGGATTACTGGAATTTTTTCTAAGAGTTCACTCCATAATCACTGAAGTGAGCTTTTACACAAATGATTTATTTAGATTTTAACACTTCCTTTAACAACTCAATCGCATGTTCATCGGTTGGATCGTTTGTACCAAGCTCGCCGCGGAAGGCTTTGTTTAGGATAGATTGACGTAGTGAATCTATTTCTCCTTCTAATGCCTCTATTTTACTAATTTCGACTTCTTTAACATGCAAATGATCCAATAACTCAACAATTTTGTCTTGTTCTGCTTTTGGTGGCAATGGAAATAAATAATTCTCTAAAAATGATTTAGGTACACGTTGTTGACCTACTGCTCCTGTCATTTCCTTTTTAGCTTCCATCCTAAATTTTTTAGATCGGAGTAAGTAATATATTAACTTAGTGTTAATATAAGGGTTTGTTCTAATCACGTGAAACTCAGTTGATCCAAATCCAAAACCATTTATTAAATTATGAGCAATGGCAGTTTTTCCATTTTCCATACATGGAGTTATTTTGGCAAAAAGAATGTCATTCTCAAGGAAAAATGTATAACCTTTCTTGACTTCAGCATACTTCCTAATCTCTGGATTTTCTATTTCACCTGTTTTATCATTTACAGAAGGCATAGGAATAAATGAGCAACTTTGAATATCTTCAATATCCTCTAATTTCTTCCTAGCTGGGTTAATATCGACAATATCACCTAATCTAACCCATCTCCAATTTTGAGGGATTGGAAAAGGTGGATTAATTTCGTATTCATCTCTTTTGTTCTTTTTTTTATAGACATTTTGAATTTCTTTAAAAATATCATCAGCACTTTTAATGATTGAGCTCTTAGACCGCCATTTTTTAGTTAACTCTCCTCGAAATGCCTTGTCTAAAATGCTTTCCCAGCGAAGTTCAAACGACCCTTTCACTTCCTCAATCAACCGCTTCGCTTCATCAATTTTCACAAAAAGCCTCTCGACCTTCTCAGCAATGCGTTTTTGTTCGTTTATAGGAGGTAAAGGTATCTTAATATTTTCAATATCATTTTTACTTATTTGTAAAAATGTTGTTCCGTTCGCTATATTTGATAAATCATCTTTGATTAAATCAAAATAATATCTCAAATATAACATATCGATCTGGTCGCTAGACAAACCTGCAACTCCACGTCCTAAACAATACACTTTATCAGAAATATTTACTTTTCCTAATGTTGCCCTAATAGAAATGATTAATTCTCCCGGGCTTGATAATTTTGTCGGTTTTGTAGTGTATCGAACAGTATTTGGGAAAGTTTCTCCCATATCTGCTGGCCCACCAATAAGAGGATAATCGGTCTTTTCTGTTGTTGTATATTCTCCTTTTGGTGACTGTCCCATGTTTATGGTTACTATTCCGCCTAACTTACTCCAAACCCAATTCTCCGGCACTTTATAAGGCTGTTCTTCTTCCGGCACTAATGCTTCTTCTAGTAGTTCTTCCATCGATTTTTGTTTCTTTTTGCTCATTTTTCAAGCACCTCAGATGTTTCTGCGACTTTTAGCATTTCTTTAGAATCTGTTTGGTAGGTGTTAGGTTGTTCGACAGCTTTTAACTCGGCAATGACTTCGTTTAGTAACGAAATCGCTAGTTCTAATTTTTCCACCGCTTCTTCTGCAGATTCGATTGGGTCTGGCAGGTTTTCGTAGACGGACAAGGATTCATCAGCAATTAAACCAATATCCAAGCTGTCGCCTTTTTTCGCAATTTCTTCACGTGTGAACACATTCCAGCGCTCGTCTTTGACTTGGCTGCGATCTTCTGCCGTATAAGCCTTGATAAATCCTTCAAAATGTTCTTTCGTTAGCGGATTCCGTTTGCCAAAGGAAGGCATATTCGTGCGTAAATCGTACACCCATACTTCTTTCGTGTTGCCGACATCTGATGTCCCGCGGTTGAAGAATAAAACGTTCGTTTTCACTCCTTGGGCATAGAAAATGCCAGTTGGCAAGCGTAAAATTGTATGTAAATTACACTTATCCATTAAGTCGCGGCGAATGTCGGCTCCTACCCCGCCTTCAAACAAGACGTTATCTGGAAGGACAACCGCGGCACGAGCTTTGCCGTTTGCCTTGAGAGCGCGGTAAATATGCTGCAAGAAATTCAACTGTTTGTTCGACGTTGTAAAGGTGAAGTCAGTTCGTGTTGCCCGCTCGCCGCCTTTTTTTGTTCCAAAAGGCGGATTCGTTAAAATCACATCAAAATTTTTCAAACTTTCACCTAGTGAAGAGAGGGTATCGCCTAACAAGATTTCCCCATGAATATCATGAAGCAACGCATTCATGACCGCTAGACGATGCGTGTCTCTGACAAGCTCTACTCCTGAGAATGCCTTGTATTTTTGAAATTCGATTTCTTCTTGAGATAAGTCAAAATAATCATCGGTTTGTTTACGAACATGGCGATCTGCCGCGATCATAAAGCCGAATGTTCCCGCAGCAGGGTCATGGCAGCGTTCGCCCGGATGAGGATTGACAAGTTCGACAATAACATCAATAAGGACGCGAGGCGTAAAATATTGCCCCGCTCCCGATTTCACTTCACTCGCGTTTTTTTCTAACAGCCCTTCGTATAAATCCCCTAATCCTTCCTGCTTCGCATTGTACCAATCTAAGTTATTGGTCGATTGAATAATTTTTTCCAGGTTCTTTGGTTCTCTAATATTCGATGTCGCATCTGTATAAATTTGTTTTAATAATTCATTTTCCTCTTTTCCTAAATCAAGCAACAGCTGTTGATAATGCTCTTTCAGTTCAATTCCGTCTTTTTCTACTAACGAATCCCAGCGATATTTTTCTGGAATCATATATTCTTGACCGGTTTCTTTCATCATTTTTAAGAACAGCAAATACGTTAGCTCTGTCACATATTGGTGATACGTAATGCCGTCATCACGAAGAACGTTACATAAATTCCATAGTTTTTGGACGATTTCTCTGTTATTCATCTACGCTTGCTCCTTCTTTTGGTGATAGTTATACAAATTATAATTAATTTCGCGAACAATTTGTGCTAATTGTCCATCGAAAATTTGATTTAATTGTTTAAAGCCTCCACGGCTCTTAAAAGGTTCATATTCAAAAGCCTTTTCAGGGTCCGGATGAAGAACAGATTCTTGCAGTAATTGCTTTTCAATACGTTCTAGCCATTTCTTTTGAACAGGCGGCCACGCTTTCATTTGGTAAATTTTCTTCATGGCGTGTTTAATTCGTTCTTCATGACTAATAAGCGGATCGCCTAAAGCCTGCTGGCGGATGAAGGCGATGATGTCCGCTGCGATGTCTTCATTTTTCGCCTCGCGCCAAGCTGCTTGTAATTTTTTCTCGGAAAAACCTTTCTGGTCCAATTCAAGCAACAATTTTTTTAACTCTTCTCTCGTTAATTCAGTTGGACGTTGACATACAATCATTAGCGCAGGGATTTTGTTCATATTGTTTCGGATAAACTCTCCAAATGATTGTAAATAATCATCCGGTTTTTCAGCATTTCCATATCCGCGTTTAACTCCAATAAGTTCATCTTCATGCGTGGAAATATATTGTTTATTTTCCCGATAGCGATTTTCATCCATATAACGGAACATCGATTTATACTCTTTTAATTGCCCAGTTAATTCAGCAGGATTCAAATTTTTTACCCAATCTATAAATTCATCAACTGTTTTTCCACCAGATAATACTTTAAAGTCTTGGTGCTGCTTATCTGACCATTGGCGTTTTTTTCGTTGGATTTTGGCAATAATTTGTTCTTGTTGATGCTGAAGGTGTTCTTCTTTTTCTAAACCTTCTAATTCTTCTACTAATTGAGTCAGTGAAATATTTGGTCGAGTGACAACAGGCTTCATGCTTGTATATGGTTTTAAAGACTCATAGATTCCAACCGCATCGAAAATATTAAAGTGATCTTTTCGGATTTCTTCACATCTTCTCGTTGCTCGGCCTAGCATTTGCTCATAAAGAATCCGAGAGCGAACACGGCGCAAGAAGACGAGATTTGTAATTGCTGGAACATCGACACCTGTCGTTAGCAAATCCACCGTCACAACAATAGTTGGATATTTTTCATTTTTAAAGCGTCGAATCGCACCTGATGGATCTTTAATAGAGCCTGTAATTTTCATAATCGCATTGTCTTCGACTTCACCGTATACTTTTTCAAATTCTTCTTTTAAAAGACGTACGACTAAGTCTGCGTGATCATCTGTCGCTGCAAATATCAATGTTTTGCCTTCATCGTCAGGAGAAATATAATTCGTCAACTCTCGTATAATAACACGATTAAAGCTTTCTGTGATAACTTTTGTATTAAAATGTGCAACCTCAATATTCACTTCATCTTCAAGGTATTCTTGTGAAATTGTGCCGGAAACCTTATCATATACGTCGACCTTTTCACCTTTGGCCCAAGTGATTCCTTCCTTTTTTAATACCGTTTCAAATTGATACGGTGGTTCATGGTCGACTAAATATCCATCGACGACTGCTTCACGATAAGAATAAGTGAAAACCGGCGGTCCAAAAATTTCTGTAGTATGCAGCGCAGGAGTTGCTGTTAAACCGATGCGAACGGCATCAAAGTAATCAAGTACTTTTCGATATTTGCTTACATAATCATTGTGATCTCTTATTTCAATTTCTATGTCATTCATCTCTTTATCTAGTGTATAGCCTCGATGGGCTTCATCGACAATAATGCAATCATATTGATCAATCGATGGAATGTCTTCTGTTTTCTCGTTGTAGAAAATGCGTTTTAACATTCCTTGTACGGTAGCGATATGTACTTTCGTTTCATCATCTGGTTTTTGATCGTATAACGATTGTAAGCTATAAATTTCAGTGAACGTATGGAAATTTTCCAGCTTACTTTCTTTAAAAGCGCTTTCCGCTTGTTCACCAAGAGCTTTTCGGTCGACAAGGAATAATATACGATTAAAACGCTTTGCTTTGAGCAATCGGTAAATGAGACCAATCGCCATTCTTGTTTTCCCTGTTCCGGTTGCCATGGCGATTAAAATGCTGCGTTTTTTCTCTTCCAATGCTTTTTCGACCGCTTGAATAGCTTTGACTTGATAGTCTCGTAATTTAAGATAATCAAATTTTTCATCACGCAAAAATTGTTCCGAACGTTCCGTATCTTTTTCTAATAGATTTTTCAGTCCTTGAGGAGTGTACCATCCTTGAAGTGGTCGCGGGTGATTCGTTGATTTCCGCGCATCTAAAAACCAAATGCCTGACTTTTGTTCTAGCTGTTTTAAAAAGGGGCGGCCATTGGTTGCGAACAAAAATGGTACATAGTAATCTCCCCATGGTTCATGGATCACTTCATGACCATGTCGAACAATAAGTTTTGCATATTCTTTTGCTTGCTCAATGTCAGATGGGATATCTTTACTAGCACGTTTCGCTTCAATGATCCCTACTAGCTCGGGGCCAATAAATAAAGCATAATCAGCGTAACCATGTTTTAAAGGCCACTCCGCAATCGCCATGTTTTTTCCTTTTTCCGGACGAACTCCTTTTGAGAAACGCAGCTTTTCTGAATCAGCCTCCCAGCCAGCATCTCGTAATTGCTGATCAATAAGAATACGGGTTTCTGCTTCCGTCAATTCAAAGTTGGCAACGGCGCGTTGTGAATATTCACGTCGTTTTTGCTTCTCTTCACTGCTTATATATATCTGTTCTTTGCGTATCTTCTCAAGCTCTGTTTCCAAATGAGCAAGCTTTTCTTCGTATGACTTAACTACATGGTTCAATTCATCTTCTGATATAGATGTTTGCGGTGTCGGTTCGATATATTCTGGAGCTTGAAATGACCAATCGCCATACACTTCCATAAACCAAACCGCAATTCGAAACGCCATATGCAATAAAGCTTTTGCCTCATTTACTTCACCATAGCTCGGATTATGTACCGCTTGATTCCCTTTCAAACGAATGACCGTAAATAAGTCATATATTTCCTTCGGCAGAATTTGCTCATAAAAAAGAATTCTCAGACGCTCCTGTTGATCAGTTCTGCGTTCTTCCTTTATTTCTTCTAACGCTAAAATATATTTTGTTATAGTTTCAGCAAATTTTCTAAGCTCACTTATCGCCACATTTGGATTTTGATAGACATTTCGTTCTGCCGTTTCCCCAACACGGGCGAGAACTTCCCATTTTTCTTCTAAAAAGCGAAAATTTTGCGACATATACACACCTCACCCATAAGAACATGTATATAGTGCTATTTTATCATAAATTTTACAATATATATCATTTCCAGTCATACATCTATTTAATAGAGTTAAGTCCGTATAATTGTGTAAAAATGGATGGGTTAAAAATACTAGCCAATTTCAAATCCGATCCTTTCAGATGCTTGAGCTTGTAAAGTATGGTTTATTTTAACCGCAAATTTTTTGAATTTCCTTGAAGGAGTTGATGCAAAATTTCTAAATCTAGGTTAATCTTGTTTTGGTACATTCAAATCTTTTCTCCATTAGAGTTTGGCGGTCCAACTTAATTTCAACTGAGTGTTTTTATTTCCTTTGGTACATTTGCTTTTGCTGGCACCTGTCCCCATTCGCGCATTGTTAGCAAATCGAAAAACGTGAGCGATTACGTTTAAAAAAAGCTGACAAAAAAGCTAAACTAGACGAATGGTATCCCAATAAGATCACATTAGCTAATGAATGGATTGAGAATGAGCAAACGCAAATGAAACGACTGATCGTTCAAGGGGCCATTTTCACTTGTGAACTCGGGGAAAATATCGGCACAGAGCAAAACGGAGAACGACCGGTGCTTGTCCTTTCTAATAACAGAATTAACCGTACATCCGGTAATGTTTAAGATAGCTCCGCTGACTACAAAGTTAAAAACCAAAATTATAACAGATCGGAAAGGAAAAACAAAGGTATCGCCAAAACTTGCGACACATTATTTTCTCAAAAAGGAAGTCTATCCGTTTTTAACGCAGACTTCCGCCGTAAAGGTGGAAGAATTAACGACAGTCAACAAAGTAAGGCTAAAGCAACATATCGGCAATATAAACAAGTATGATTTAAATAAGATTATGAACCGTGTAAAATGGGTATTTATCTGTAACGTATTGACAGTGTATTGATCATGTATTGACATTTCCCAAGATTTTTCTATACTTAGAATACAAAATAAGTTGTCTGTCTCGTCACAGACCTTTTCACACGTGAAAAAAAGTGGATTCGTTTGTGTTTTCCAACGGAGAGGAGCCTAAATGGTTCCTCTCCTTGCATAATATCAGCAAAAAGCTCATAACTTAATGATAAGTTGCCTGCCGCGTCGCAGGCCATTTCACCCCGTCAGCGGGGGATTCATGTTTTTTTGCCCCAGTACTTAGGTGCTGGGGTTTAATGTATTTATTGGAGAAGATTTCTCTCGAAGAAAATCTACATAAAGGTCTGCGATGTTGAACGATTCCGCATCAAAGCGGCTGAATGACTTGTGTAATTCAACATAATTAATGTACGTGTTCACTTACAAGGGGTAGAAAAGAGCATCCGTTGTTTTTACTGCCAGCTGCCTAATAAATAGAAAAAGGTATTTTTGCCCAGCAGATCAACGAACAAGAACAATACAAAGGGCAATAAGTTAAAATTTCTTTGTTATATACAAAAAAGACTTCTAACATCATTCTTTTTTCCGTGTTCTTTCCTGTTAAGGTAAGCGATATCATCCGCACAATTTGAAATTATCGAACGTTTACTCTCAAATTTGATTCATCACTTCCAGTTTTTGTTCATAATCAGTTTTTCAAATATTTCTATTCAAACGATTAAAGAATAGAAGCCGTCAATACACATCTTCTAAAGCCCCTCCAAGTGAATCTCCTGCTTCTCAACGTGTAAAGCATCTGTTCAATTTCTTTATACCTTCCTATGGTATAATGAAGTAAGTTTTTTGATCATGAAAGGAGACGAAATGAATTTTGCAGACAAACCATGATTTATTTTCCATAGAAGATGTCGAGCAATTTATTAATAGTCATCATTTGGCATTTTTATATATTTCCAAAACAAATTGCAATGTTTGTCATGCTTTGCTGCCAAAGGTGGAAAAAGTGCTGGCTGAGTTTCCAAAGATTCAAATGGGCTTTATCAATGCGGATGATATTCCGAACATAGCCGGTCACTTATCCATATTTACCGCACCTGTTTTAATTTTATATGTCGATGGAAAAGAGGTTTTGCGAGAAGCGCGGTTTGTTCATGTTGAGCAGTTTAAGGAGAAAGTGAAGAAAATTTATTTTTTAGCGGAGCAATCGTAACTTGTTTGCGGGTGAAGGCACCTTTTGGCTGAGATTTTTCACAGAGGCGGAATGCTAACTAATGTATTCCATGAGCGGAGTCTTCTACACATAAGCCGATCGAATCATTCGATCGGCTAAAAAATGTTCTTGTTCTAAAAGGGAATGAATCTGCTTAAAGTTAGACTGGATCATCAAACGAAAGCAAACTTGCCAACGCCGCAAGCAAAATCTCCAATGATGAAAATGAAGTCTGGAATAAAAAGAAACGTTTAGTTATTTCATTCATGAAAAATCTAAATGTTTTGCCAACCGTAAAATCTATCTTGATGGCGGTTGAAATAACGGAATGCATGCGCGGTACATTCCGTTTCTTTTCTTCATTTTATGTTGAATTTAACTTAAAATCAGACACAGATGCTTCCGAAGGTCTGAGAAACTTGAGTAGAAGCTACTTCAAACAAGTCCGCTTCTTAGAGAAAGTCCTCCCCCATAATCATCTGAACAAAAAACTGCAGCTTAACAATTAAACATTCACATTAAGTTTCAAAATTACATCAAATATAGTGCTTGTTCGTTATTTCGCTGCTTCTAACAATAGATCCACAATATGAACAGCTTTTACATCCTTTAATCCTTCTCTTTCAATTCCTAGCTTCATTTGCATGAAACATCCTGGATTAGCTGTTACTATTGTAGTGGCTTTGGTTTTTTTCATTTTTTCCATTTTCTGATCTAAAATTTCCATGGATGTTTTCGGTTCGACAATGTTATAAATGCCTGCAGAGCCGCAGCAGCTATCGGCATTTTCCATTTCTGTGAATGTTACTCCTTTAATTGAACGAAGCAATTCTCTAGGAGCTTTTGACGTTTTCATGACGTTTCTCAGGTGACAGGAATCTTGATATGTGACGACTTGTTCAGGAAGTGAAAGGCGAAATTGTTTGTGAAAATCAAGCTCATATAAAATGGACGTAATGTCTTTTATTTTTGCAACAAATTTTTCAGCGCGCTCTGACCATTGCGGATCATCTTTTAATAAGTGATCATATTCAATCAAGAAAGCGCCGCAACCACCTGCGTTTGTTATAATATAATCTACTTCGTTTTTTCCAAACGCTTCAATATTTTGTTTTGCTAATTCTTTCGCTAGTTCTTTTTCTCCGCTATGACCGTGCAAAGCTCCACAGCATGCTTGTGTTTTAGGAATAACAATTTCACACCCGGCTTTTTGCAATAATTGAATGGTTGCATGATTTGTTTCGAGAAACAACGTGTCCATTAAACATCCGGAAAAGAAAGCAACAGTTGCTTTTTTCTCTCCTTTTGGCGGGAAATATTCAGATCGCTGTTTCAGTGTCTTTCTCTCAGGAACATCAGTCAATATTTTTTCCATTTCCCGGAGATGATCTGGAAACAGTTTCATAAATCCTATTTTACGTGCCGCTTTTTGAAGTCCAGATCTTTGATAAAATCCAACTAAGCTAGTTATGTTGATTAAATTACCTTTTTTAGGAAATAGTTGTTTAAAAACCACATTTCGAACTGCCCGCACAGGTAAAGAATGCTTTTTATTTTGGTTAATTATGTCTCTTGCTTCTTCTAATAAATGTCCATAATTCACACCTGATGGACAAACCGGCTCACACGCACGACATCCTAAACATAAGTTTAAAGACTTCTCAAATTCATCATCCGGTTGAAGGACCCCATCATAAACTGCCTTCATTAAAGCAATTCTTCCTCTTGGTGATTGGCTTTCTTTATACCCAGATACAATGTAAGTTGGGCAAGATGGCAAACAAAAACCGCATCTCATACAATTTAACAGCTCATCTTCGTCCATGCGTTCCTTGAAATCTCTTTGGATATTTTGCTTTTCTGATTCCGCCATCATTTTGAGATCACCACACGTTTTCGTGTATCCTTTGCAAATAATTTTCCAGGATTCATAATATTGTTTGGATCCAATGCAGCTTTGATCGACTTCATCACACCGATGCCAGATTTTCCTAATTTCCATTCTAAATAAGGCGCTTTCATGGCTCCTACTCCATGTTCTCCAGTAATTGTTCCTCCAAGTTCAATGGCCTTTGCAAATATTTCGGCAAAAGCTTTTTCCACCCGTTCCATCTCATCTTTCTTCCGAATATCTGTCGTGCAGGTAGGATGAAGGTTTCCGTCTCCCGCATGACCAAACGTGCATATTTTTACGTTATGTTTTGCGGCTATTTCATTAATGGCTTTGACCATTTTGGCAATTTCTGATCTTGGAACAGTCGCATCTTCTAAAATGGTAGTTGGTGCTAGTCTGGCTAAGGCGGACAAAGCGGTGCGTCTCGCTGTTCGTAAAGCTTCAGCTTCTTCTTCTGACTGGGCAATTTGTACAGATACGGCATTTTCACTCCTGCATATTTCTTCCATGACCTTCATATCTTTACTCACATTTTCAGGCGTTCCATCTTGTTCAATCAGTAATACGGCTTGAACGTCTGTTGGCAGTCCGATTTGTGAATAGTCCTCCACTACTTTTAGCGTCGGCTGATCTAAAAACTCTAAAGTTGCCGGAATTACTTTATTCGCAATAATTTTCGATACGGAACGCGCAGCAGCTTCTAAATCTTGAAATAAAGCAAGCATTGTCTTTTTTGATTCAGGCAGTGGGATCAGCTTTAATGTCGCTTCTGTAATCACTCCTAACGTTCCTTCAGAACCTATAAATAAGCGCGTTATATCATACCCTGCCACATCTTTCGCTAGCTTTCCTCCTGTTCGAACAATTTCCCCATTAGGAAGAACCGCCTCTAGCCCCAGCACATAATCACGAGTTACTCCATATTTCAGTCCTCTTAATCCTCCAGAATTTTCGTTAATATTTCCCCCAATTGTAGATATTTTCATTGAGCTTGGGTCTGGTGGATAAAACAAACCTTTTTGTTCCACCGCATGGATTAAATCAAGTGTGATAACTCCCGGTTGACATGTGACGGTTAAGTTTTCCTCATCGATCTCTAAAATTTTGTTCATATGTTTAAATAGAAGAACGATTCCTCCTTCAACAGGACAAGTGCCGGCGCATAAGTTCGTACCAGAGCCCCGCGGAACAATCGGTATTTTATTTTCATTACATAATTGCAATATTTTAGATACTTCCTCTGTATTTCTAGGCGAAACGACCGCATCCGGAATCGATTGAAAATTTGGAGTCGCATCATACGAATATACTAACCTTTCAACTTCCGAATCTTCAAAATTTTCTTCTCCTACAATATTTATGAATTCCCTCTTTATATCAGGAGCAATCATTCAAACCCCTCACTTTTATTCTTTTCGTTTTATTATAAAGAATGAGAGTCATATTATCTATGTATGATGATATAATTAACATACCAAAAATGCCTTTTTTATTGTCTTTTTAACCAAAAGGGTGGTGATACAGATGCAATTATCCCCAAAGCTGGCTGCTAAAATTATTTCAGAGGTTCAGGAAGTAGTCAAAGAGGATATCATATTAGTTGATATTAATGGAATCATCATATCCTCCACTGATGAGAGTCGAATCGGCTCTTTTCATGAAGGAGCTACGATTGTTATTAAGTCCAAACAAAAGCTTTACATTGATCAAATCAAAGCACAAGTGCTGAAAGGCGTCAAAGCAGGAATCAATATGCCCATTATGTTTCATAAGAAGGTAATTGGAGTGATCGGAATAACTGGCGAACCGAAACAAGTGGAGCCTTATGCGGACTTAATTAGAAGAATGACAGAGCTCATTATACAAGAAGCATATTATACTGAAAGAAACGAATGGGAAATAAGAGGAATAGAATCGTATCTTTATGAATGGATCAATGCTTCATCTGTGGATAAAGATTTTTTAGAGCGCGGGTTTATGTTAGGCATTCCTGTGTATGACACTCATGTTTGCACACTCATGGAATTGGAGATACACTCATTAAATAATTACGATATTCATCGAATTCAAAAAGAAATTATAGAATTGTTTTATTCTATCTTCGGGAAAGAAAAACATTTTATTGTTCGATGGGGGCAAGAGCGCTTTTTAGTATTAAAAAAGATGGATGCTTCTTATAAACAAAATTATTTTTACAGTCAGTTAAACGATTTAAAAAAAAGATTCGAAAACAGATACAAAAGCACTTTAGCTATTGGTATAGGAAAAACAGCTTGCAAACACATGATCAATAAATCTTTTAAAGAAGCACAAAAAGCATTAAAGGTAGCGCGAAAAAATAAAGGCATTGTATTTTATGAGGATCTTATATTAGAAATCATCTTGGAAGATATCCCATCAGAGATGCAAAAAGATTTTTTGAAGCAAACCATTCATATGATGGAAAAAGATCAAATTCTAATCGAAACGTTACAACACTATATGAACAATAATCAATCGATCAAAAAAACAGCAGAGGAAATGAATATCCATATTAATACACTGCACTACCGTTTAAATAAAATCGAAGAGCTGACAGGAATTAACCCTAAAACAACAGAAGGAATTGTCATATTTTATATATCGTTACTGTTATTAAATTCTTTAGACCGTTAAGTCCGTATAATTTGATCGAAACGGGAGTGAATGAAAAAAGACAATCGGCAAATGTTGTTCGGGGAGACGACCGGCAGGAAAACTTGGGATTGCTGCCATACACCAAGTATTAAGTCCATAGTGTCTTTCAATGGGCAATTTCCTTTTAGACAAGTAATTAGGAACTGCTCTAAATGTGGAGAACGTCTGGACACATGTTTGACATTCCAATGATTTTCTCTAACTGTCTCATTTGAACGTCACTCAAATCATCCTCATTGGATTTTCTCCGCTTACATCTTGGATTCGATGATAAACGTATTTTTCCTGATGAAACAAAAAATCCCGAATATCGAACTTTTTTCAAGTATCCGATATTCGGGGGGCATTTTCAAATACATCAGCCCTTTTATGTTTTAAACAGCAGACTTTTCTCTTACATTCAACAATTTAAAGAATTCTCTCATGAATCCCGGTAAATCCGGCCAAGCGTGGCCCGATACAATGTTCCCATCCACATGAAGCATTTTTTCCACATAAGTAGCTCCTGCTGCTTCCACTTCTGGTCTACAAGCAGTGTAAGCTGTCATCTCTCTTCCTTTGATGTATTCTCTTACAGTTGTTAAGACTAATTGTCCATGACAGATCACCCCAAGAGGTTTATTTTCTTTTAAAAAGTGAGCAGCAATTTCCTGAACCTTTGGATTCATACGAATATATTCAGGCGCACGCCCTCCTGGGATAATTAATCCATCATAGTCGGCCGGATTAATCTCATCTACTGATGCATGAGATTCGATTTTATATGCCCATTTTTCTGTAAAAGTCTCCATTTCAGGAAGGAAATCATGGACAACCGTCTGGAGCTTCTTTTTAACAGGTGAGGCAATTGTACAATTAATATTTTCTTCAATACAACGATAATAAGGATAAAACACTTCTAATGCTTCAGCAGCATCGCCAGTAATAATAAGAACATTTTTACTCATCTTACATCACCTTTCCTTTTATTATGAAATTATTTGTACGCTGTAAAAATTATGAATCATTTTGCCAAACTGCCTTCATAAGCAGCAGACAAATTATATCGTGCCTCCAACAATCCCCGGCAATAATGCGCATTAAACTCCATGCTCAACCTTGTCAGCTTGGCGCCTTTCAAGTAATCTGAAAACTCTTCTTCAGTCAATGGTTTCCCTTCTGGAGTTGTTATGGCAAATGTACTTGAGTGATGGAATACTTTTTTCTTCTCCAAATATTTTTCTCTTAACAGCCTCCCTTCTTCAGGCAGGGACAGTTCATTCAGCTCTTGTAGAGATAAAGACGTAATTTCTTCCTTTGACATTCCTATTTTTAGTAGATATTTCATCAGTTTCTCTTGCCTTGCATAGTAGGCTTTTATATCAAAAGTTTTGCGCAATTCTTCAAGATCTCCGTCAGATACATTATGGAAGACTTCGCGAAACGATTTTCCTGCTGATGCTCCGTGATTAATTTCATCGGATGCACAATGATCGAGTAAATGAACTTGAACCGTTTTTACCCATTCAATCTCAGATACATATTTCCTTATATCTTCAGCCATGATGTAGGCAAAGTTAGGAGAGCACCAATAAGTTGGAAGGCGAAAGACTACTTTAACATGATTATCTTTCACTAGGACTTGATCGATAAATCCCAACTCTGTTAACGGCTGATCCAGTTCAGGATCATACACTTTTTCAAGCATGCTATATACTTGCTTTTCTTTATCCATTACCTCCCTTTCACCTCCCTTTTAAGTCTTTTCATCAACTATTCTCTATTCGTCACGCTATCCGTTTGGATAATTGACAATTTTTTAATTTTTCTTTTTGTTTTTCAATATCAATGTTATATAATCTCGCTGCATTTCCTGCTAAAATCTTTTTCTTCACTTCCAAATCAAATGTAACTCCAGTCTCTTCTTGTATATCCTCTGGAAGCTCAAATTCAAGAAACTTTTCAATGATCCATTTCGGTTCCCATATAGCATAGTCACTTCCAAAAATGATTCGGTCTTCATCAAGCCAATACAACAATTCACTTATAATGTGAGCAAAATAACGAGGTCGATCATGAATTAAAGCAATGGCAACTGCCAAACCTGCATAGACATTTTTCTCTTGCGTAGCAATCCAGCAAAAATCTTCTAATCTTGGAAGCCCTACATGTTCGACAATAAAGTTCAGTTCAGGGAAACAGCTTGCTGCATCATCAACATCTGCTACGTCAAATGCATCCCGATTTAAAGGAGTAATCGTCGGCCCCTTATGAATGTGTATGTTTCTTATCCCCAGTTCTTGACATTTTTCAAGATATCTTTTTGACCAATCATCAGATAGTTTATAGCCCTTTGAATTACCATACCAATCAGCTGTATATAACTTGACCCCTTGCCAGTTGTATTTTTCTTTGTTTTCTTCTAATTTTTCTAAGCCTCGTTCGCCATGCCGGGGATCGAATGTTCCATTGCAAATAAAACGATTAGGGTACTTTTTTGAAAGCTCCTCATTTGCATCAAAATTACCAAAGCCATTTTTATAAAACTCTTTTAGAAAAACTGGCTGAAAAATCGCCATATCCACATATCCTTCCATAAACACGTCATTCACAAGTTTTTCTGGAGAATACTTTACAAACTCATCTTTCGGCCACCAATATTCTTTCGGACTTAGATTTTTGTGATAATCATAAAAACAACTAATAAATTGTTCTCCGTGGATATTCAATTGATTCTCCTTGCTTCCATCCCATAAGGCAATGTGTGCATCAATAATAAAAATTTCTTCACCATTAGATGCTTTAATCAATTTCATTCCCCCTCACATGAGATTAATTAAATAATTGAAAACGCTATCATTTTTCGTGAATATTCATTGATGTTTATCAGGTAATAATACTTTATTTTCTTTTTATTCAGAAAATTTTAATCAAATTATACTTGGTTCATCCTCAATTTGATATATACACTTAAACAAAAAAACAACCATTTTGCCAGCAATTTTTTGGGTGATTAAACAAATTTTTTATAATCAAAAACAGACAGCGAAACAGCGTTTAAATCTAATGCACCAAATCCTTGTCCTGTGAACGATGGCGTAATAAATCTCATCTCCTTCGGCCATTGCATAAACGATGACCCAATACGGTCACGCTCTAAAATTCCGAAATTTTTAATTCCTAATTGTTTTAATAATATCCCCATTCCAATCCCGGCAGGACCCGCTCCTACGATTAGAATAAAAGGGTTCATCTCACTCCTTGAAAATAGTAAAAACTATACCATCTAAAACGGAATTTGTGAATGGATAATCTTTTTTCCATTTATAAAAGCATTGTGCACATCGATTTCAAGCTTCCAGAAATTGTTCATGATGTGTATTGTACGATTGTTTTGTAGAAGACCTTTCTCTGAAGTACATTTTGGCAGCTATGGATGAATTGCACCAACCGTTCTGCTTTTGTGTATATCGTTTAATTTTCGGCTTGCGGCATTCTATATCAATACTCCCACAGTTTATTTTGCATTTACGAAAAAAATATGTTTAAATATTATACAAATCGTAATGATTATGATTTTCATAAATTGGTTTTCAATTATCTCGAATCAATCTGAGGTCAAAGAAAAACTTTAATTGTTGAAAGGAAGATGACAATGGATAAAAAAATACCTGTGACCGTTTTAAGCGGCTACTTAGGAGCAGGGAAAACTACCATTCTGAATCATATTTTACAAAATCGCCAAGGGCTCAAGGTAGCCGTTATTGTGAACGATATGAGCGAGGTCAATATTGATGCTGAATTAGTCAAACAAAGCGGAGAGCTTTCAAGAACTGAGGAGAAGCTAGTCGAAATGTCAAACGGATGTATTTGCTGTACGTTAAGGGAAGATCTATTAATCGAAGTAGAAAGGCTGGCTAAACAAGGAAATATCGATTATATCATTATTGAATCGACTGGAATTAGTGAGCCAATCCCAGTTGCTCAGACTTTTTCATATATTGATGAAGAACTAGGAATCGATCTGACGCGCTTTTGTCGATTGGATACGATGGTGACGGTTGTAGATGCCAATCGATTCTGGAAGGATTACCAGTCAGGTGATCGGCTATTAGATAGAAAGCAAGCGTTAAGTGAAGACGATACTCGTGAAATCGCAGACCTTCTTATTGACCAAATTGAATTTTGTGATGTGCTCATCTTGAATAAGTGTGACTTGGTGTCTGAAGAAGAATTGGCAAAGCTGGAAAAGGTATTAAAAACATTGCAGCCAAAAGCGAAACTTATTCGTACTGTCAAAGGTGAGATTGATCCTCGAGAGATTTTAAACACTGGACTATTCAATTTTGAGGAAGCAAGCTCTTCAGCAGGATGGATCAAGGAGTTAGAGCAAGGGCATGATCAGCATACACCGGAAAATGAAGAATATGGAATTTCTTCCTTTGTTTATTCAAGACGTTTGCCTTTCCATTCCGAGCGCTTTTACAATTGGCTTCACTCCATGCCCGAAAATATTGTAAGGGCAAAGGGAATTGCATGGTGCGCAACTAGGAATAACCTTGCCCTTTTGATGTCTCAGGCAGGACCTTCTGTTAGTATTGAACCGATCTCTTATTGGGTCGCTTCTTTACCGAAAGATGAGCAGCAGCAAATTTTAAAGGAAAACCCTCATTTGCTCGACGAGTGGGATGATCAGTTCGGAGATCGGCAAACAGAATTAGTATTTATTGGAATGGATTTACACCCTGAAGAAATCATAAAGGAATTGGATAAATGTTTACTAACCGACGCTGAGTTTGATCAAGACTGGTCTACTCTGCCAGATCCATTCCCTTGGAATTTACAATAAGCGTAACAGGAGGAAGTATAGAAGGAATGATTTTATCTGGAAAAACTATTCTTGAGAAGATTCAACATAAAGAATTGGTCATTGATCCCTTAACAAAAGAGCAAATTCAACCAGCTTCAGTAGATTTGCGCCTTGGAAATCATTTTCTTGTGATGGATGAGCACGCCAATGCTCATCTCTCATTAGAGGCGAAAGCGAAATATAAAGAAATAGTGGCTGAAAACGAGAAAATTGTCATTCCCCCCTTTTCTTTCTTGCTTGCTACTACTATAGAAACCATCAAGCTGCCGGAAAATCTTACTGCTTTCGTAGAAGGAAGAAGCTCGATCGGCCGCTTAGGGCTATTTATTCAAAATGCCGGTTGGGTTGACCCGGGATTTAAAGGACAAATCACGTTGGAACTGTTTAACGCGAATCGCCTACCGATTGAATTAACGATAGGAAGAAGAATTTGTCAGATTATCATTGCAAAAGTTGATCAAGAAGCAGAACCATACAACGGAAAATATCTATTTCAAAAAGGAGCGACAGAAAGCCGAATTTTTCAAGACGATAATGTCACGCAATAATGAGGAATTTTCAATAATAAATGATATGAAAAGAAGGACGAACATTGGCTAAAAAATCAAAAATAGCGAAAGAAAGAAAAAGACAAGAATTCGTTGTTAAATATGCTGAGCTAAGACGAGTGCTAAAGGAGAAAGGGGACTATGAAGCTCTTCAAAAGCTCCCCCCACCCCGTCTAATAAATCGTTGTGAAATTACCGGAAGGCCAAGAGGTTATCTCCGTAAATTTAAGCTGTCGCACATTGCATTCCGTGAGTTAGCCTACAAAGGACAAATTCCAGGCGTCAAAAAATCAAGCTGGCAGCTATTTTTCAAGAGTTTGAGCCAAAATATTTTGTCAAAGCCTAAAAGGATGAGGAAATAAGAGCGAGCGTAAGCAAAATTGAGCTCTTTATTTCCTTTTGCTTTTTTATAAATAAAAATTGGAGTTGATTTTCATAAAGAACTTTTTTGTTGGTCAGATCAAATTTATTCTGAACATATACAATATAATACATAAATAGTCTAAAATGGTAATAGGGCATCCTGCAAGAAAGAAATAGCTTAAGGGTTTGCAACCAATCTGTTTTAGTCTTCTCCAAAATTTTGTCCAACAAAATAATTTCATAATAAGTATATTTTGTTTTTTTCCTGGATAACAATTGCTTGACAGAGTTTCTTTTTCTTTATTTATCATTCAATTCTTATTATTTTTTGATGCCCATTCGAGAGATTTTTCAACCATCTTATTTACAAATGCTTCTTTTCCTTTCTGGTATTGATGGGTATTATCTGGAAACTGTTTTGCTAATTTCGTTTTTAATTCACCATATTTTTTAGCGTCATCCGGGTGTTTTATCATGTATTCTTTAAAACTCAAATGTTTTTCAATATTTTCGTGGCCAATTTGATAAATATGTACATGGTGTGTTCGGTTATCTTGTCCTTTTGGGAAGTATCTTCTACCAGATATCCCATTTTCCCCTCTCGGTTCATATCCCAATTCCTTCATTTTTTCATTGTATAAATCAACCTTTTCAATATCTTTAACAACAATCAAAATATCGATAATTGGTTTTGCGTAGCCGATTGTCGGGATAGACGTGCTTCCTATATGGAATATATCAACGATTTCATCTTTAAAAGTAGCTTTAAGTATTTTCGCTTCTTTCTTATACGATTTTTCCCACTCTTCTGTCCACGGAAGTATTATCGTTTTTCTCATATGTCACCCTCTAGATCAATTAGATTTACTCTTTATAATTGAACATAAAAATGATAAAGGGGAACCAATTCATCTCGCCTCGCGACAGCACAAATTATGTAAAACTTTTCCTCTTCCATGAGAGCTTGACAACATTTCTGCAGTTTAAAAAAGATTGGTGATCCTCATTATTTTTAACTTTTTTGCAGTCCCCTTGAAGAAAAAAATAGCAGCTCACGAATTTTTTCTGCTTCCTCCAATCTCTTCTAAGTATAAACCTCTTCCGCATCAAATGCATATTGTAAATCTTTATGCTTTACTTGGACTTAAACTTAGTTCCCTTTTTTGACCATTTGAGCTGCGAAATTTTTGTATTGTTGCTTCTGCTTTTGTTTTCTACTAGCACCTTATGAAGCTTTTGTGCTGATGAAATGTATAACGGCGCATGAAAAGTTGAACTCATAACAGCTGAAGGAGCGCGATTAGTAGAGATTTGAAAACGGAGAAGTTACATTCAAAACCATTAGGACAAGCATATATAGCGATTGATGAGTTAATCACGAATGGTTTTAAGAAACGGCCTTTCCCCGGTTGAATTCCGAGAAAAGACCGCAGCTTATTACACACTTTTTTCACAGTCTTCTTAACAGGGAGACGTGCACTTAATATACTCTTTTCTCACTATCTACTTGACAGAGACATGGGAACAAAAGGCTCTCTTTTTTTAGCCTACCATTCTTCAACAAACTTCGGAACATGCCAGACATCGAACCCTTTAGTCAGTTAGTATTCTTCATAAACGTACGGTTGGTCTGGTACCTCGATCATTTCTATAGCGGGTTGTTCAATGACTGGAATGGTTGATTGATGATACGTTGTTTTATGAATGGTACCTGTAACTTTAATCCAAGTGTCATCCTTCAGCTTCGCAACATTTTCTCCCTCCACCAGCATGCCGTAAACACTCGCATCGGCGATACAACATGTAACACCAAAACGAGCCACAACGAGTTGGTTCGAACGAAAATCTCGTTCGCGAAAAACAAAGCCCGTAATTTCGACTTTTTTTCCAATTAATTGTTCGACATTTTCGCTAATCATATTAATGGTAGAAATATATTTTTCATCTGTCACAACAATTTTATCCGTTCCGATTAAATCGTTTTTCAACTGCTCATTTTCCTTTTCTGTACTTTGCACAGCCGAATCGTCCTCTTGCAAAATCTCATTTACTCGCTCGTCTACCTTTTTCATATAACCTTCTGGATCACGCAAATATTCCTCTACTAAATCTTTCTCTTCCGTTTGAACCTGCGAATTGGTACTCTCCGCTAATGGCTGTGCACCGAATTGAACGCCTCGTTTCGAAGCGACAGAACTGTCCAACACATGATTGGACAGCATTAATCCGATCATTACTGGCAGCAAAAAGAGCGAATAAATAAACACCGTACTAGCAGGCGTCTTCGGCATATGATGTTCTCCATCGCAATGACAATGACTCTCCGACGTATTCATGCCGCTCCGCAATATTTGCATTCCACCTAATATAAGCAGCACAAATAGCGCAAAATATATAAATGGATGCATTTTCGGCGATACATAATTCGCTAATTGAGAAGTCAATAAAAGCTTAAAAAGCAATAGTGCATATCCTGCTAATATAATTCCTCGAATGAACATATGAAAAGAACGCATAGTCTCCCTCCCCTATAAAATGTTTAAAGATTGCAGAAGAATGATACTGCCATAAATGACAACCGTTACTACGAAAATGAATACAGCTACAAATTTCGGTTTAAAATAGGCAAACAGCATAAACGTATTTTTTAAGTCAATCATCGGACCGTAAACAAGGAAAGCAACAAGAGAACCGATCGTAAACGTTGAACCGAACGAAGCTGCGACAAACGCATCCGCTTCAGAACATAATGAGAGAATGTACGCTAATCCCATCATGACTGCAGGTGCTACAGTCTGATCTCCCCCGATTTCCAGCAGCGTCGTTCGATCAAAACCCGCTTGAAAAGCACTTGCAACAAGCGCACCAACAATTAAATAGCGCCCCACATCGAAAAACTCATCACTGGCGTGCAAAAGTGTTTCAAGCCAGCGATTTTTTGCATGATGATGATGTTCATGCACGTGATGCTGTTTTTTTAATGGTAAGCTAGTGCGAAAAAAGAAATAAATGATTGCACCGATAACGATCGATGCGACAAACGCTAGTCCCATTCGGGCATAAACGACATCCATATTTGTTTGAAAAGCGTAATATGTAGAGGCAAACACAACCGGATTTAAAATAGGTGCCGTCACCATGATAACGACGCCTAAATGTAGCGGCATTCCCTTTAAAACAAGTCTTCGCACGACCGGAACAATCGCACATTCGCAAATAGGTAAAAATGCGCCAACAATTGCGGCAGGAACGAGAGCGAGAATCGGGTGCTTTGGAATGAAGCGTTTGAGCGTATCCTCTGAAACAAATGTTTGAATGAGCGCTGATGCAAATACACCAAGTAAAATAAATGGGATGGCCTCTAAAATAATGCTTAAAAACAACGTACTTACATTTAAAACTTCTTTTGGAATGAAACTCGGATCAATAAGACGATCCCCGAACAAAAACAGCAATAAAATCCCGCCAAATAAGGCCGTACCGGCAACATCTTTCCCAATCTGTTTCCCTGCATTTTCCATCGTTCATTCTCCTAACATTGTTATTAATAAAACAGAATGATTCTTATTTTCTATATGCCTGTTTATCTTTTAACATACCAATTAGCAGTTGTCAAAGAGAAAAAAAATAGACCTTATCAAACTATATTTAATAAAGGCAATTTACAATTAAAGAAAATGCAGCAAACTTTTGTCAAATTTTTCTACACATTTTTGTAAACACTATTACTCCTTGAGTTTCCCGACTGCTCATAAATATTTGTTTACCCTTCTGAAACGACGAACTTTGTTGTTTTTACTTGAACTCATCATTCTCCAGAAAACTATCCATCTTGCAAACTGGACACTGCAAAAGAGATGGTGTTTAAAAGATTGCGAAACAGTAATTCATAAACATGAACAAGAACTTTCTTGATTATAAACTGAAATCATCGTCCGCTTGATCGATCAGATCTTGAACGTGACTGTAGGGGATGAATGAAATCTCCTGCAGAAATGCTACATCTTTCGTGCGCTAAAAAAATGGCACCCAAACGTTTTTCGAAAGTGCGGGTACCAATTTTAGTGATGCCGTTTTTCTTTGCTCCACGGTTTATATCATAATAAGCTTGTGCTCTTTTAATCCGGAAGCAGCGGGCGGAATAATTCGCCGTGTAAGAAAGAATGTGCTGCAGCTCCCAATTGATTTTGAATCGCTTATATCTATCTATTAATAGTCAAAATTATCCGGGTCTGGACCGAAAAAACTTCATGCTTCAATGACAAAATCGGTCTTTCGATGATTGCTGTTATAGCTGGCAAAGTTCCCTTCATTAACCTCCTTCTTTTTTAATATGTTAACCAAATAAAATTTTAGGTTGACATTTCTATCATTCTTCTTGCATAATAAAAAACAAATATTGTATTAGGAGGAAAAACATGAAAATCAAGTCGATGGTGTTAATTGCTCTTTTTGCGGCGTTAACGGCGATCGGTGGGTTTATTAAAATCCCTATTCCATATGTCCCATTTACGCTGCAAATTGTATCTGTTTATTTAGCTGGGTGTTTGTTAGGCCCAAAACTCGGAATGTTAAGCCAGCTTGTTTACGTTTTGATTGGACTGGCAGGTGCGCCTGTTTTTGCGGAAGGAGGAGGTCCAAGTTACATTTTTAAACCTACATTTGGTTATTTACTAGGTTTTGTGTTAGGAGCATACGTCAATGGCTGGTTGATTAAGAGATTTCAATTGGTAAAAACATTTTCTATTTTCCTCGCTAATTTCGCCTGCCTTCTTGTAGTGTATCTTCTTGGCTGTCTTTGGTTATATGCAGCAATGAAATTTATTTTCGATAAGTCGTTAACGATTGCTCAAACATTATTATTTGGTTTTGTGATTCCTATACCGGGAGATATTTTCTTATGTATCCTATGTTCCATCATCGCAGCGCAGATTCTTCCACGGACGAACTTTTTGATTCATAAACAAGGAGTTGCATCTTAATGGGAAAAGCGATTTTTATCACAGGGACCGGAACAGAAATTGGCAAAACGATTGTCACTTCCATTCTATTTCTGGTATTGAAAGAAATGGGAGTGAAAACAAAAATATTTAAACCCATTCAAACAGGTGTATTAGAAGAGAGCGATTCTTTTGCCGATCAATATTGGTATGAAGAAGTGATCGGAGAAGAAAAAGGCTCTACGGGGATGTATTATATGGAGCCTGCTGTTTCCCCTCATTTAGCTTCAGAGATCACAAATACTACGATTCTGCCAAATGAAATAAAAAATAAAATTTTAGAATTAAAAAATCAATACGATGTTGTTCTAGTAGAAGGAGCAGGTGGACTCGCGGTTCCGCTCATTGAACATTCTAACGGATTTTATATGACAAAAGATTTAATTCAAGAATGTGAATTGCCAACAATTCTCGTGTCTTTGGCTGGATTAGGGGCTATACACCATACACTCACAACTGTAAATTATGCCGAAATGCACGACATTAAAATCCTCGGGCTTATATTTAACCATTTTGACCAATACAATATGATTCATATTGATAATGTACGGACTATACATAAGATGTTGAATCTTCCTATCATCGCTAAATTACCAACAATGGACTCTTTGTCTAAAGACAGTCTTACTCAATTAGCCAAAACATTGATATCCAAGCAAGAACTTAAGAATGTATTGTCAGGGGGATTAGAAATTGAAGTATAGGTACGAACAGTTAGAACAACTTGATAAACAATATGTATGGCATCCTTTTACCCAAATGAAGTCTTATATCGAAGAAAAGCCGCTCATCATTGAAAAAGGAAAGGGAAGCTACCTTTATGATGTCGAAGGAAAAAAATATTTAGACGGTTATGCATCTTTATGGGTAAATGTTCACGGACACAGTGACCCTGAATTAAACGAAGTGCTTCATGAACAAATTGAAAAAATCTCTCATTCTACGCTTTTAGGGTCCGCGAATGTTCCTTCCATTTTATTAGCAAAAAAACTAGTGGAAATTTGGGGAGGAAATTTATCAAAAGTATTTTATTCCGATACAGGGGCTGCTGCCGTTGAAATTGCATTGAAGATGGCATATCAGTACTGGCAAAACATTGACCCTGTCCGCTACAAAGATAAAAACAAATTTATCTCATTAAAAGAAGCTTATCACGGGGATACGATTGGTGCTGTAAGTGTTGGCGGAATGGATTTATTCCATCGAATCTTTAGGCCGCTATTGTTTGAACGAATTGAAGTACCTTCCCCATATGTATATAGAATGGACGAATATGGCGATGAAAAGGAAATTGTGAATTATTGTTTAACAAAGCTAGAGGAAACGCTTGAACAGCATCATTCAGAAGTCGCGGGTATGATTGTCGAACCGCTCGTTCAAGGAGCGGCAGGTATCATTGTACATCCGAAAGGGTTTTTAAAAGGTATTGAAAAGCTTTGCCGCAAATACAATATTTTGCTTATTTGCGATGAAGTGGCTGTTGGATTCGGCAGAACCGGAACATTATTTGCCTGCGAACAAGAAGATGTCCAGCCTGATATTGTTTGCTTAGCCAAAGGCATCACAGGAGGATATTTACCGCTTGCGGCAACATTGACAACAGAAGAAATTTATTCTGCATTTTTAGGAGATGTTCATGAAAATAAAACATTTTTCCATGGTCATACATATACGGGAAATCAATTATCTTGTTCTGTTGCGTTAAAAAATATTGAGTTGATCGAAAAGAGAAACTTAGTATCGGATGTCCAACGAAAAGCCCATGCGTTGGCAGATAAATTGCAAAAGCTTTATGAACTGCCTATCGTCGGTGATATTCGTCAAAAAGGACTCATGATTGGCATCGAAATCGTCAAGGATAAGAAAACAAAAGAAATATTCGACCGCTCGGAGCAGATTGAGCATAAAATTATTTTAGAAGCTAGAAAGCGCGGGCTCATTATCCGACCATTAGGTCCTGTCATCACGTTTATCCCTGTTTTGGCGATGACCGATGATGAGCTAAAGACCGCTGTTGATATTATTTTTGATTCGATTGCGGAAATGGTAAGCATCAAGCAGTTTTAAGATGAAGGTACTTTATCGTTGCAAGGGGATGTCTCATGTTTTGAGACATCCCCTACTTACAATTAGTCAAGAGTTTTTAGTAAAACTATTTGTTTCAGTGGATTTATTTAGGGGTTGTCCAGAAAGTCAAAATCCACTGAAAACGAAACATCATAAGCATTGATATATCAACGTTTCTAAAACATTAAAGGGGCGTCTATAAGACGGAAAATCGACTTATTAGAAGCCCCTAACTAAATAAATTTACGCATGCCAAATAGCCCCCACGATTTTTGCTACACAATTACGAAGTTGCTGATGCGATTTCGTAATTGTAGGCGATTATGTAATATTTCCCCATCATAAACACAAATCTGAGCAAAATTATAAATAACCATATAGCTCTTTCCCATACTAACATCAAAGGCAATGACACTTTGCATAAACCTTCCTCCATTATTTGTAGAAGCCTTCATATAACCTTAATGATTCCCTTTTCTTATCCACGATCTCATGGATCCAACATATTAAATCTGATTCTTATAAGATCCGTGAAGTAGGCCAGTTTTTCATTGCGAACTCATAGTTCTGGGGCTGTCACGACCTTTTCTCCACTCCTACTAAAAAATAGCAGCACAGACCTTGACCGTGGTCTATGCTGATAATCTTAATATGTATTTATTTACATGAAATAAAGTTAAGGATTTCTTCTTTTGTCGGTAAGGATGAAATGGCACCTTTTCCTGTTGTTGTGATCGCACCGCTTGCATTGGCAAAGGTGAGGATTTCTTGATGGTGTTCATTTAATACATCTATTAAGTTATCATGGTTTACTTCTTTTTCGAGTAGTTTATATAAAAAGCCACCGATAAAGGCATCTCCTGCACCTGTAGTATCCTGAACCTCAACTTTGAAACCAGTTGATTCATATTTGGCATTCTTCGTGTAAAGGTCGGCTCCATTAGCTCCTTTTGTGTAAATAACGGCTTTTACATCACCTGTGAATAAGTTTTCAATCGCCTCTTTTTCATTAGTGATTCCTGTGATAAACGCTAATTCTTCATCGGAAATTTTGATGATATGTGCTTTCGGAATAAATTCTAAAATCGTTTGTCGACATTTCTCTGCACTGTTCCATAGTGGAAGGCGAACGTTGGGATCAAAGCTAATGATTCCCCCATTTTCTTTAACAAGTCGAATTGCTTTTTCATGGGCTTTTTTCATTGGGCTTTCGACTAGATCGACGGAGCAAAAATGTAAAATATCTCCTTTGACAAACCAACTTTCTTCAATTTCATCTTCTGAAAGCAAAAGATCTGCAGAAGGATTGCGATAGAAGGAAAAATCACGTTCACCATCATCGCGCAGCGAAACAAATGCTAATCCTGTATTCGCTTCATTTGTTCGCTTTATTTTATCTGTTTTCACACCGATTTTTTGTAACTCTTCAATTAAAAAGTCACTAAAGGCATCCATTCCAAGCTTTGTGATCATTGCAGATTCTGCTCCAAATCTCGCAACAGCTGCTGCAACGTTTGCTGGGGCTCCCCCAGGTGCACGTTTAAAAGATTGAACATCCTTTAATGCTTTGCCTTTTTGCATTGGAATAAAATCAATTAACACTTCACCAATTGAAAATAAGCGTCCCATTGTCTACACCTCCCTTTTAATTCATAGTGGATAAGTTATATTTCGTTGTGTCTAATGTAACTTTTCCGTTTCGTGCAAAGAAGCGAATATCTGTGCTTTCAGGTCTTGGAAAAATTCGGCTCGTAAATACTTCATCGCCGTCATTGATAAAAATTTCGACAGAAGACGTATCAACAAACAGATGAAGCTTTAACGTATCCCCTTCAACGCTGCACTTTCTCGTTGTTCCATATTCTTTAGCCGGAACCTCCCCTGAATGGGTACGGTCTAAGGTCACTTTTTGTTCCTTTCTGTTATAGGAGATGACCGTTTTTTCATCATTACATGACCGGAATTCAATCCCGACTTCATCTGCTTCCATGTTCGTAAATTCACAAATAAGTTCATACGTCGTCCCATTGAATCCTTCATACATTTTTTTCTCATCATCGAGAATATCTTTCACATTTACCGAATCTTGTCGCAATGCTTCTAGTTCTTTTACAGGACACTGAATAAGCTTTCCATTTTGAACGGTCAACTCTCTCGGTAATGTTAAACAATGAGCCCACCCATCCTTATCAGTTGGATACTCGATTTCGGGAAGACCCATCCACCCGACTAAAAGGCGACGTCCCTTATGGTCAATTGTCGTTTGTGGTGCATAAAAGTCAAATCCACGGTCTAACTCAACAAACTCACCGTGTTCAAAAACTTTTGTCTTTAAATCTAGTGTGTTCCCTAAAAGATAACCAGATTGATAGATATTTTGAAATTGATCTCCCTTTGGCTCTAACCCTTGTGGTGAGAAGATCAGCACACCTTTTCCATCTAGTTCAAAATAATCGGGACATTCCCACATAAATCCAAATTCCTTTAAGTTTGTTTGAACCTCACCTTCAAATGTCCAATTTTTTAAATCAGGTGATGAATAAAGAACAATACAACCTGTTTTGTTTTCCCTCTGTGCCCCGATAACAGCATAAAAAGTGTCATTTTCCTTCCAAACTTTCGGATCGCGATAATGATCGGTATAACCTTTTGGAACTTCTTTAATAACCGGCTCTTGTAATTTTTCAATACGTCCATTTTCATTCATTACCGCTAAGCATTGATATGGATGACGAACCCAATTTTCATCTCTTGTATTTCCTGTATACATTAAATGGAGCTTACCGTCATGACAAATAGCACTACCTGAATAAGCTCCGTGAGAATCAAAATAATCGTTCGGCTTAATACCAATTCCGACATTTTGCCAATTGACAAGATCTTTTGATTTTGTGTGATACCAATATTTTAATCCATGAACAGGACCTAGCGGAAACCATTGATAAAACAAGTGATATTCTCCGTTAAAATAAGAAAAACCATTTGGATCATTTAAAAGTCCCGTTACTGGTTGAATATGAAATTTCTGACGCCAAATGCTTTTGTTGACTTTTTCTTTTAATGCATTCAATTCTTCTTTTGTCGCTTCTTCGATTCGGCGATACCGTTGTTTTCTCGTCCATTCCATCTTTAAACCTCAAACTCCTTCACGATGTAAACACAGGGCCTGACCTCTTTTTAAGGATCAGACCCCAATATTTAATTTATTAAGATGCTTTTTCTGCTGCTTGTTCTTTTTTCGCTGCACGTTTCGCTAAAATGATGGTTGTTACGAATGCAACGATGAATGAAATAACCATTCCAATTACGTATGGAACTATGGAATCTGGACGAATTGAAATAATACCTGGTAAACCAGCTGCTCCAAGCGCAACAGCTTTTACTTTAAAGATCGTAATAAATGCGGCTGATATAGCTGCACCTGTAATAGCACCAATAAATGGATAACGAAGCTTCAAGTTTACACCAAACATAGAAGGCTCTGTAATTCCTAAAAGAGCCGAAATACCAGCTGCGGACGCAATACCTTTAATTTTCTTATCATTAATAATCATAAAAACAGCTAATGTTGCTGCACCTTGAGCTACGTTTGACATAGCCGCAACTGGGAAAATAAACGAACCACCTGTTTTAGCAAATTCTGCTAACAATTGTGTTTCAACTGCAATAAAGCTATGATGCATACCTGTAATAACGATTGGGGCATAAACTAAACCGAATAACGCACCACCAATGAGTCCCGTAGTATCATATAACCAAACAAGTCCGTCTGTTAATAAGTTACCTGCAGAACGAGTAATCGGTCCTACTGCTGTAAACGTTAAAATGCCTGTAATAAAAATCGTTAATAATGGCGTTAATAAGTTATCAAGTGCAGACGGAATATATTTGCGTAAGAATTGTTCTGTTTTCGCTAAAATAAAGGATGCTGCTAATACAGGTAATACGGTCCCTTGATAACCGACTTTTTCAATTTCAAATCCGAAAATACTCCAAACTGGAATTTCACCGTTCGCTAAGGCGCTACCATATCCCCAACCATTTAATAAATCAGGGTGAACCATTAACATACCTAAAGTAGCTCCTAAGTACGGGTTACCACCAAAGCGCTGTGTAGCGGAGAAACCAATTAAAATTGGTAAAAAGACAAATGCCGCATTGGCAAATGTATTAATAAGTGCTGCTAAGTCCGCTATTTCTGGATAAGCATCAATGAGGGACCTACCTTCAATAAATAGATCCTTTGCCGTTAATACGTTATTAATCCCCATTAAAAGACCGCCAGCAACAATGGCAGGAATAATCGGAACGAAAATATCAGAAAGTAGCTTCACTAAACGTTGAATTGGATTTAATTTTTTCGCTCCAGCATCTTTCACATCTTTTGTAGACATTTCTTGAAGTCCAGTTAATTTGGTCAATTCTTGATAAACTTTGTTAACTGTACCTGACCCTAAAATAATTTGGAACTGTCCACCCGTTGAAAAAGTTCCTTTTACATCGTCCATTTTGTCAAGCGCTTCTTGATTTATTTTACTTTCATCATTTAAAACTAGACGTAAACGTGTCGCACAGTGAGCTGCAGCAGAAATATTATCTTTTCCACCAAGAGCTTCTAAAATTTCTTTTGCGATTTGATCGTATTTCATAGCTTCCTCCCCCATTTATTTAGTGGAACCGGTTCCATTTTTCGCGATTTAGGAACCGGTTCCTAACTTTATGAAATGGAACCGGTTCCAGTCTGATTATAAGTCATTAGGAATGATGCTGTCAACGCTTTCTCGTTCAATAATTTCATATTTTGATAATGTTCTTTTTGGAACTGACTCCTCATTGACAAGCTTTACAATGTTTTGCGCTGCCATCTTTCCAGCCTCTTTAAAAAACAGTTTTACTGTTGTTAGCCCTGGGTGAATAATTTCCGTCACATCATATCCTCCAAAACCCGTAATAGAAACATCCTTTGGAATGCTTAATCCTTTTAATTGTGCTGCCCTTAAAGCACCAAGAGCAATATTATCCGTTGCACACACAATGCAAGTTGGCTGAAATCCTTCTAGCATTTCTGTTACCCTTTGTTGAGCAGCAAACATATTAAAACCTGTTTCAAAATAACGAACCTCACATCCTTCCGCTTCTGCTATTGCCCTTTTAAATCCTTCCTTTCTTCTTACTCCAACTGCTACATCCTTTTCGGTAACACCTAAGTAAGCAATTTTTCGATGCCCTTTCTCTAATACATATTTTCCAATTGCATAGCCTGCTTCCAAATCATTATGAATCAGACTATGTACATCAGGATGTTCTTGACCAACAAGAAGAATCGGGATGTTCACCTTTTCAAATGCCTCTAAATGTACTTGTGTAATTTGAGTAGCAAGTAAAATAATTCCCGCAACTTTTTGACTAGCCAAGCTATAAATCGTTTCAATTTCACGTTCAATTTGCTGATTCGTATTGGATATTAATAATTGAAAATTCAACTCTTTTAATTGTTCATCAATCCCAATTAAAGTATGCGATGCTGCATAGGAATCTAATCGCGGAACAATCGTTCCAATAAAATATGTTTTCTTAGCCTTTAAACTTTGTGCAAAAGGATTAGGTGTATATCCTGTTTCTTTAATGGCAAGTTCAATTTTTCTTTTTGTTGCTTCACTAACAGATCCACCATTTAAGTAGCGAGATACAGTGCTTTTGGAAACTCCCGAAATTTTTGCTATATCTGCAATAGTTTTATTCATTCCTAGTCCACCTCAAAAATGAGTTCTCTTTTTTTATTATAATATTAAACCCATTTTTAATGCATGGGGTAACAAAATAAGCATTCGAGATTTAAAATCCTTGTGTTCCGAATAATAAAGCAATCGGTATTCACCGATTGCTGCAAATTTGATAGGTTACTTCTAGGATCGATTGATTCCTCCACTTTTATTGGGAATTTAAATCACTTCTGGGATCTTTCCCATCACTTTGGCTAGAGATTCAATCACTTTTAAACACTTTCCCATCACTTTAGCTAGGGATTCAATCACTTTTAAACGCCATTCCATTACTTTCCCCTAACATTTTTACTCACCTTTCCATCACTTTGGCGGGTGATTCAATAATCAATCTTTTGTTTCCACTACTCGATCGACTCTCAACTTTTGAACATGGAAATAGGTCAATGCCCTATTTCTCAAGGATTTATGACTTTTCATCTCGTTGATTCCGACTGAGCTCAAACCAGCAACCTCCACCCTGTCAAGGTGGCGCTCTCCCAGCTGAGCTACGGAATCAAAAGGTTTGTAAGTATCAAATTAGTGATATTTATTTATTTGGTCACATTGCTGTGACCAATTTGTGACCACAAAAATTCAGCTCTTAAGCCTGTGAATAATGGTTTCCTTTTAATTGTTACGCTTCAATTTCTAAATCGAAAAGACAGGGAGGTTGTACATTGCTCTCTGTCTTTTGTCTATAAACTAAATATTGGGTTATGGTATACTTCTTGCACATCATCATCGTCGAGCGTATCGATAAGCTTCAACATTTTCTGATGTTATCGTATCGCTTCAAAATTAGGTCAGGGGGTAGGAATGGATGAGCTCCCCCATTCTATAGAAAAAAAACTCATTATAAAGGGGTGGAAAACACCCCCACCCATCAAAAAGACACCCACCATAATTAGTGAGTGCCTAAATTTGAAGAGTATCTACCCGCTTACAGCAGACAACAACTGAAGTAGCAGAAACATTATAATGATACTCCCAGCACTTTAGAACAAATACTACAGAGGCGATACTGACAATATCTTTAAAGGCCATAAAACTAGGGGATTCAAAAATCAGATCGAAGAGCTAGAGAAGCGCACGATCAAGGATATATAGTGAATTGAATAATTTTCAACGAATGTTATTTCCATGTTAAATAAAAACAAACTAAAAAGGGGCTGATTTTAGATCATCCCCTTTTTAGTTATATAGCCTATTGAAATTATATTTTTCCTGTTGATTATACAAAGATTATTTTAGTTTTAATTGTTCTGAGTCAAGAAGTTCTTTAACTAGAGGATCAAGCTTCGGAATCTCATTAATATAATACCTAAGATTTTCAATAAAAAACTTACAGTCATTGATATCTTTGTCATTGAATTTCCTATTTAAGTAAGGGAACGTTTTATACTTCAACCACATATTTAAAATATCATAACCCTTCATCCTAAACGAAAAAACTTCTTCTGGTACTTCCTTAATTATTATCTTTTCACCTTTATTAGCTCCCAACAAAATAATACTTTTCTCATCAGGCCGAACTTTAAATTTCTCAACAACTATATTAACTTCACCTTCAACAACAATTTTACTTTTATTAATATCTATTTTTTCTTTCATTAGCTGTATGTTGGCAAGTTTTCTTCCCTGTTTTACTAATAAATGGAATAGATCCTTTTGCTTAGTTATCGGAACCCTTATCATACCTTTTAATAATCCATGATAAATAATTTCCTTAAAAGTTTCTCGATAGGTATTAGATGATAATACTGCGTATATATATGAAATAAGATCATTGACAATATGTGTATAATTTTCTTTTGTTTCTTCGTCATAAAATTCTTTCAAGTGTTCTAAAATAATTGGACGAATATTTTTTTGTAGTTTAACATCTTCTTTTGCTGGAAAGAAAATTGGGAAAATATACGAGTTATTTCTCGAAGCTAAATCATTGTCAGGTAAGTCTTCTATCACACAAACAAACTGGTCTAAATCTTTACTTATCAATGATGGAGCCTTAGCTACTGCCAATGCAATATTATCCTTATAGTCATTTTCTATAAATACCTTCTCTAATTCAGGACGAGCCCTTCCACCATCTGCAGAAGCTTGTTTCATTACTTCTTTTGAATAAAAAATATAGCTCTTCATAAATGGTCTAAAATCGTATCTAATTATTTTTTCTTTCCTAAATTCCTTAGATAACTCTCTAGCTACATACGCTCTCTTCCACCCCTTCCAAAATTCTCCTATTCTTGTTTGGCCCTTAAAATATTTATTAAACAACTCTTGATCACTAATTTTCTCTAGTTGATACTCTTGTAGCTTTCTCTCTAATATTTCTTTCTCTGTATGAGTTACAAGAGCTGTGCAACCTGTTTTTACTCCGGAAACATGATTTACAAAAATATCTTCTATAGAAATATAATCCTCGTAAGTAGTCACTTTTTCCTTTTCAACTTTAATTGGAATAAAAGCTTTTAACCATCCATACGGTTGAATTTCATCGTATATATTCAAGGGATTTTCAATTTGTGCGAACCAATCAAATTTTTCTTTCTTAGTCATACCAGTTATCGATTTGTGTCGAACAGTAGCAGATGCTGCTTTAGGCTCCAGTGCTCCTGTTGGTTTCTTCAAGAGAGTTATCAACGCTCTTCCTTGTTGAGTATTAAAAATATTTTGAGAGTGTGATCTGTCCATCCTTAAATCATTATCAAATTCCAATACATAAATACTGTCAAAATTGTTTAAGAGATAGTTCCTCATATAAACATATGATCTATCCCTTAATGCAGAGCTCGGAACAATAAATGAAATTATTCCACCACCTACTTCATCAATTTTTAGACAAGCCCATTTTATAAACTTCACAAAATCATTCTGCAACTGTTTTTGTATATTTTGTCTTGCCCCTCTTTCTTCTACTGGTGGTCGAAAATCCTCTAAAGCATTTTCAATCTCCGAGAAATTCTCTCCCATATTAAATCCACTATCCGAGGAAGGTGGATTACCTATTATAGCAACAATAGGGGGCATAGTAGCCTCTTGTAATTTATTAAACTCTTCATTTAAGAGCTTTATAGATTCATTCTCATCATGTTCTATAGATTTAACAATCAGTTTATTACTCACTACTGAGTTACTAAGACTGTTTCCTAAATAAATTTTAGGTTTTCTAACTTTATCCAGATTTGCTATTCGGTTTAGTCTCATTTGTGCTAAAGTATAAGGCACTGGTAGAATTTCTATACCTGAAATCTCCGAGTTTATTTCTCTTTTATTTTCTAACGCAAAATTCACCAATGCCTCTAGAAAAGTACCTGTACCACAACTTGGATCAACAATCTTTATATTTTCCCAAAAAATATCTCTAGACAATTCTTCTTTAACTAAGAAATCACAAAACCTTACAACATATTTTGCTAATTCCATTGGCGTAGCGTATGCACCAAAATCCATTTTTTCATCAGGATTGTATTGATAGTGAAACTCCTCGTACATATCATGATAATTACCTAAAATTTCTTTATCGACTTTCACATATGATAAAAGTAAGGCTGCATCTGTCCATCCTGACTTTATAGGCCCCATCTCTTCATTGATATCTTTCAATATATTTATTAAAGCTCTGATGGGTCTGTAATCCTGCATTTTGTAGTTTAAAAAATAGTCCTTTAAAGTTTCATCGCTAACCTTGTTGTTCATTTCTATAAGTTCGCTGTAAGCTACTAGCAAAGAGAAAATTAATAGTTGTCCTACTACATCAGCAAAAGTCTCTTCATCTAGCGTTTCATCCAACTGTTCTTTGAAAATATTTAAAATACTCCTTAGATTGTCTGCAACTTTTTCATTATTTGTCCCTTTATGGTTTCTTAACAGTAACATTTCTACATCTTCTCTAATAAGCGTTGCTCTTCTTGCTAATAACTTTATTAGTGTTTTCTTATTCATTTTCGTTGGGTAACTATGTTGTAAGAATTTGTTAAATATTATAAAAAAGTCATCGAGATTGCCTATATTCTCATCAGTATATCCATTTTTCAAAAATTCTTCCTTTGAATTAACTAGTGTAGCTGATAAGGTCTTAACCTCATTGTCTTCATTAACATACAAAATAAATTCTAGACCATCAGTTAATATAACGTTACTTCCCAATTGTAAATATTTCTCGACTTGTTCTGCATATTCACTCTGGTTTATTACTTGATTATCAAAAGGTTTTACCTCTACATAGCCATAAACCCCGAAATTCACCTTATCGTGAAATCTAAAATCAGGTCTTCCTTTACCTGTTGAACTTGGCTCATGGATTATTCCTACCCTTCCACTTTTTAACTTTTCGGAAATGGTAATAAAAAAATTATGTAAATGGGTTCTGTACGATAACTCCGGTGTGGCAGCCCCAGTATTTTTTGCATTAAGATATTCTCTATGTAAATCATTCAAGTATTTTTTTACATCGCTCTGATTTAACATTTCCTCACATCCCTCCCTCTATAAATGTTGATATATCAACGGTTGTAGCCGTTTCAGGGGTGTCAA